>ULQZ01036601.1_pt1 | contig 31572 bp, 26 predicted proteins | sample 1955011 | NCBI WGS metagenome assembly ULQZ01 (sample SAMEA4835670, study PRJEB28245) | human gut metagenome | biome: gut microbiome; material: fecal sample | place: Denmark | collected 2008 | reverse complement strand
CAACCCGGGCAGTGGCACGCCGCAGGCGTGACGGAGAGGTTATTCTGATGCAGCTTTCTCTGCCGCCTCCACCACATGGCTCACGAGCACGGAAGTCGTCACGGTGCCGACGCCGCCGGGGACGGGGGTGATGGCCTCCACCACCGGCTCTGCCTCGCCAAAGCGGACGTCACCGCAGAGTTTGCCTTCCTCGTTGACATGGATGCCCACATCCACGACGACCTGACCGGCCCGCAGATGCTCTGCGCCGATAAAGCCCATCCTGCCCATGGCCACCACCACAACATCGGCCTCACGGCAGACATCGGGCAGGCTCTGGGTGCGGGAGTTGCAGAGGGTGACGGTGGCGTTTTCCCGGTCCAGCATCATGGCTGCGGGCTTGCCTACCACGAGGCTGCGTCCCACGACGACGGCCCGCCTGCCGGAGAGGGGAATGTTGTAGAATTTCAGGATCTCAAGACAGGCCTGCGCCGTGCAGGGCGGGTAGCCGACGGCAGTGTTGGTGAAGACACCGGCCAGCGAGCCGTCGGTGATGCCGTCAATGTCCTTTTCGGGCGAGAGTGCGGCGCGGATGATCCTGTCATCAAACTGTTTGGGCAGGGGGCGGAAGAGCAGACAGCCGTGGGTGGCGGCGTCTGCGTTGATGCCGGCAATGACGCGCAGCAGCTCTTCCTGCGAAGCGTCGGCGGGCAGAAGGAACTGCTTCACCTCGACGCCCACTTTTGCACAGCGGGCCATGACGCCTTTCTCGTAGGAGAGGTCATCGGGGCGCGCCCCCACCCGGACGACGGCCAGCGTGGGGACAACGCCCTTTTCCCGCAGCGCGGCGCAGCGGGCGGCATTTGCTTCGTTCATGGCGGCCACGACGGGCGCGCCCTTCAAAATGGTAGACATATACGTTCCCTTTCTATGCATCAGGCCCGCAGGCGGCTTGCCACGGACTGGTAGACTTCGTCGGCCAGCGGCAGATATTCTGCCAGCATCCGGGCCGCTTTTTCGTCCAGCGCGGCGGCATGGGCGCGGTCCGTCATGAGCTTTGTGTTGATGGCGACATTCAGCGCCGACGCCTGAAGTGCGGCCTTGCAGAACAGCGCCGCACAGCCTGCGTCTGAGACAGCCAGCACGCTGCCCTTTTCGGCGTAATCGGCCGCAAGGCGGATGCCCTCACAGCAGGCGTCCATGATGTCCAGCGGCACGGCGCAGGCCCCGTCCAGCGCCTCGGCCAGCACAGCGGCCTTGCGGGCCTGCTGTTCGGGCGTCTCTCTGGGCAGGCCGTAGGCCGCCGCCAGAGGCGTGAATGCGTCGGCGTCAGCCTGCACGAGGGCTTCCAGCCGTTTGCGCAGGGCTTCCGCACGGGCATTCAGCACCAGGATCTCTTCTTCCACAGCGGCATATTTCTTTTTGCCGGTGGTGAGATTCCCCACCATATTGCCCAGCGCCACGCCTGCCGCGCCCACGAGGGCCGCCGCGCCGCCGCCGCCCGGGGCGGGGGCTTTGCTGGCAAGCTGACTCAGAAAGTCCTCACAGCTCAGTTGTGTCAAATCCAAAGTAAAGTCCTCCCTCTGTCACGAATCCGTCCAGTTTTTCGTCATAGACGTCCACTGCCGCTTTATCCACCCGCTGGGCCTCAAAGGCCACGCCCAGTTTCACAGCCCGGGTGCAGCGGGGGAGGTAGCGGTCATAATAGCCTTTCCCCATCCCCACCCGGCGGCAGGCGGTGTCAAAAGCCGTGCAGGGGACCAGCACGAGGTCGAGCTGGTCTGGCCGTAAAATCTCCGACCGGCTCAAAATGGGCGTGGGGATGCCGTAACCACCCACTTCCCAGCCGTCCGGCCCCGGCACGGCGGCTGTCAGCGAAAAGCCCTCGCCGCAGACGGGATAGGCCAGCGTTTTGCCCTGCCGGGCCGCTTCCACAGCCAGCGCCGAGAGGTCGGCTTCGCCGCCGAAGGCCGCGTAGAGCAGGATGTTTTCTGCCTTTTTGAAGCAGTCCAGAGCCATGATGCGGGCGCAGAGAGCGGCGTTGGAACGGGTGCGCTCGGTGTCTGACAACGCCCGGCGGGCCGCAATGCCCGCTTTGCGCTGTGTGGCTTTTTGCTCCGTGATGGTCATGGCAATGGGCTCCTTTCTGCAGCCGGTGGGCAAATCTGCACAAAAACCGGGACGGATTTTTGTTATAATAATAAGCGCTGGGCGCAGAAAAAGCAAGGCTTTGGCAGGATGGGTGAAATATCTTCATCCAAACGAAAAGAAACGAATCAAACTGTATCGGTTTGTGCGAAATGCTGTTGAAGAAATCCACGATGTCTGGTATCATGGAAACAGGCGGGGCCGGAATGAGCGGACGCCCGCGCGAACTGATTTTTTGCATCAGAGAGAGGGGTAAATCGTATGTACAACGATATGATGGATACCATCGGCCTCGTGGAAAAGGCCGACCCGGAGCTGGCTGCGGCCATGGACTGCGAGTTGACCCGCCAGCGGGAAAATATCGAGCTCATCGCCAGCGAGAATATCGTCTCGCCCGCCGTCATGGCCGCCATGGGCAGCATCCTCACCAACAAGTACGCCGAGGGCCTGCCCGGCAAGCGCTACTACGGCGGCTGTGCCTATGTGGATGAGGTAGAGAACATCGCCATCCAGCGCGCCTGCAAGCTGTTCGGCGCAAAGTACGCCAACGTCCAGCCCCACTCCGGCGCACAGGCCAATCTGGCCGTCTACTTCGCCCTGCTCGATCTGGGCGATACCGTCATGGGCATGGACCTGTCTCAGGGCGGTCATCTGACCCACGGCTCTCCGGTGAATATGTCCGGCAAGAACTATCACTTCGTCTCCTACGGCGTCGGCGAAGATGGCCGCATCGACTATGCCGAGCTGGAAAAGCAGGTCAGGAAGGTCCGTCCCAGAATGATCGTGGCAGGCGCTTCGGCCTACCCCCGTGCCATCGACTTCGAGAAGCTGGCGGAGATCGCCCACGGCTACGGGGCTTTCCTGATGGTGGATATGGCCCACATCGCGGGCCTCGTGGCCGGCGGGATGCACCAGAGCCCGGTGCCTTATGCCGACGTCGTGACCACCACCACCCACAAGACCCTGCGCGGCCCCCGCGGCGGCCTCATCCTGACCAACAACGCCGTGCTGGCCAAGCGCATCAACTCCGCCGTCTTCCCCGGCACTCAGGGCGGCCCGCTGGAGCATGTCATCGCGGCCAAGGCCGTCTGCTTTGGCGAGGCACTCAAGCCCGAGTTCAAGGACTACGCCCGCAAGATCGTGGAAAACGCACAGGCCATGGCCGCTGAACTGCAGGCCCGCGGTGTCAAGCTGGTGTCCGGCGGCACCGACAACCACCTGATGCTCCTCGACCTGCGGGACGAGGAATGCACCGGCAAGGAGCTGGAAGCCCGCCTCGACAGCGTCCACATCACCGCCAACAAGAACACCGTCCCCGGCGAGACCCGCAGCCCCTTCGTGACTTCCGGCGTCCGTCTGGGTACTCCGGCTGTCACCACCCGCGGCATGGGCGAAGCCGAGATGAAGGTCATTGCGGACTGCATCGCCGACTGCATCTGGCACTACGACGAGAAGAAGGACGACATTTCCGCCCGCGTGCTGGCCCTGACCAAGGCTTTCCCCCTGTACCAGTAAAGCGCCCTGCCCCCCGGCGGGAGATTGAAAGAATACTGCACCTTGCAGCCCCGGGTTTCCGCCCCAAAAGCGGCCCCGGGGCTGCATTTTTTGCTTTCAGCCCCTCAAATCCTGTTATTTTGTGGAAAATGCACGGTTGGTGGGACTATATTTTGTAAATGTGACGAAAGTGAGAAAAATCTATTGACAGACTGACAGGGGGGGGGGGGATAATTGGCCCACAGGCCGACAGTCGAAAAATGCTAGCCTGCCTGTATAATTTATCTTTATTTATGGAGGCAAAAATCATGAAAATGGCAAAGAAACTTCTGGCCGTCGTCCTCACTGGTGTTATGGCACTGTCCATGCTGACCGGCTGCGCAAGCATCTCTTCTCGTCGGGTCGCTGACGAGCTGGAGGGTATGCTGAAGGCCGCTAACGACAAGGCTACCGTCAAGGCAATCGATGACGATCTGGCAAACAAGGCAGCCAAGGTTGCTAAGGACAATAGCGGCGCTCTGAAGGTTGAGACCACTCTGAAGGCTGACGTCAAGACTGAGCTGACCAAGAATAACAAACTCGGCGACTCCTATATCTGGATTGCCTACTTTGCGACCAAGGATGTGAATAAGACTGTTAAGGCTCAGAACATCGCTAAGGCGCTGATTGGCACGAACGGTAAAATCGACACCACTAAGGCTATCAACAGCAGCGATGTCAAGGTCGGCGACAAGAACGGCGCTGCCATCGAGGCTGGCAATAAGTTCGAGCTGAGCATGAAGGACTTCAAGGTTGGCGATACCGATTACGTCATGGTCGTTGTCACCTGCAAGGCTCAGGTCAAGGCTGCATCCTGATCGCACCTGAGCTGACACAAGCCCAGCGATAAAACGATATTATCTATTCCTCGAAATAAAAATGGCACAAGGGCCCGGAGTGGAAACACCCCGGGCCCTTGTGTTTTTTGCTGTCTTTCCACACTCTGACATGCTTTGCCTTTCGTATCTGGTAGGATGGAATCGAGGACAGGCCCCGAGGGCGCTGACTCTGAACGAGGAACAAAAAACCTCTCACCAGCGGAAAGGAAAGGATACTATGAGGAATTATCAGATGCAGATGCCCGCCCAGTATACATCCATCGGGGACGACGAAATGGTGCTGCTCTGCGGCGGCGAGACCACGGCATGGCAGACGTTTCAGGACATTGGCCGGGTGCTGAACTATGTGGCGCGCATCTTCTCGGCGGGCAGCTCCATCGTCAACAATGTGGTCACCATCGTCAATTATTTCAATAAGCTCGAGGACCTGCTCCCGGTCATCGGGGAAGTATAAATGAAAAGAGGCTGTTGCAGTGCAACAGCCTCTTTGTGTATTATAGCTTAGTAGTGCAGCTTGTCGGCGGTCAGTGCCTCGAGCACGGGCAGCATGGCGGCAGCCTCAGCCTTTGCGGCGGGCAGGTCCATGTCGCGGTAGTTGCCGCACTCCACCTCGCTTGCGCCGGGGACATCGCCCTCGAACGCAGCCATGAAGCGGAAGGACTCCACCGTCAGGCTCAGCGCCTCGGCGGGGGTCAGGCCCCGGGTCAGCAGGTAAAAGCCGGTGCGGCAGCCCATGGGGCCGACGTAGATGACGCCGTCCTTGTACTCGCTGTTGCGGGCGTAGGTGGCGAAGAGGTGCTCCAGCGTGTGGGCTGCGCCGGTGGAGAGATAATCGCCCTGGTTCGGCTTCTTCATCCGGATGTCCCAGGTCAGAACATCGCCGTCCTGACGGCTCAGGTACATACCGCGGTCGAGCCTGGTGTGGTCTACACAGAAACTTGCAATGCGCTCCATGTCACGCCTCCCGAGATCAGGCCTGCAGGCGCTGGACGCTGCCGTGTGCGCAGTCCACAGCGACCATCAGACCGTCGCGGATGTGGGCGGTAGCGCCGACGGCACCCACGATGGTGGGCTTGAGCAGGGCCTTGCCGGCGATGGCGGCGTGGCTGTTCAGGCCGGCTTCCTCGACCACCAGAGCGGCGGCGTCACGGACGTAGCTCAGCATCTCGTTGGAGGTGGAGGGGACGACCAGGACCATGCCGGGCTTGAACTTTGCACGGATCTCCTCGATGGTGCGGCAGACGCAGGCCTTGCCGGTGGCGTTGGCCAGAGTAGCGCCCTCGGGGCCGACGCCGACGCCGGTAGACAGGCAGTTGCCGATCATGTGGATCTTGATCATGTTGGTGGTGCCGGAGACGCCCACGGGGACGCCGGCGGTCACGACAGCCAGCTCGCCGTCGTGCAGGTAGCCGTGCTCTTTGGCCAGAGCGGTGGACTTCTCGATGAGCTCATCGGTGCTGGTGGCGAGGTCCATCATGAGCGGGGTGATGCCCCAGGAGACGGACAGCTGGCGCTGGACCTGCTCGTCCATGACGCAGGCGATGATGGGCTGAGAGGGGCGGTACTTGCTCAGCAGGCGGGCAGTGTTGCCGGACTCGGACACGGTGACGATGGCAGAAGCGTTGACGTCCTTTGCGGTCAGGCAGGCAGCGTGTGCGGTCGCGTCGCTGACGCTGATCTGGCCGGTGGTATCGGTCAGGCGGTTGTCGCGGTAGTGGACCTCGTTCTCGGTGCGCTCTGCGATGGCGGACATGGTCTTGAGGGCCTCAACAGGGTATGCGCCCGCAGCGGTCTCGCCGGAGAGCATGATAGCGGAAGTGCCGTCGTAGATGGCGTTTGCCACGTCGGAGATCTCGGCGCGGGTGGGGCGGGGGTTGACCATCATGCTGTCCAGCATCTGGGTAGCAGTGACGATGGGCTTGCCGAAGGAGAAGGAGCGGTCGATGACGCTCTTCTGGATGCCGGGCAGCTCGGTGAAGTCGATCTCGACGCCCAGGTCGCCGCGGGCGACCATGACGGCGTCGGCAGCGGACAGGATGCTGTCGATGTTATTGACGCCCTCGCGGTTCTCGATCTTGGCGATGATGCGGATCTTGGAGTCGTACTCGTTCAGCAGGTTGCGGATGTCGTAGACGTCCTGTGCGGTGCGCACGAAGGAAGCAGCGATGAAGTCGAAGCCCTGCTGGATACCGAAGATGATGTCATCCCGGTCGCGCTGGCTCAGGTAGGGCATGGACAGGTGGACGCCGGGGACATTGACGCCCTTCTTGGTCTTGATCTTGCCGCTGTTGAGCACTTCGCAGACGATGTCGGTGTCCGTGACGCTCTTGATGGCCAGCTTGATGAGGCCGTCGTCCAGCATGATGGTGCCGCCCTCGTGGACGTCCTGGGGCAGGTCCTTGTAGGTGATGGAGCAGATCTCCTTGGTGCCCTCCACCTCGCGGGTGGTCAGGGTGAAGGTCTGGCCGGCTTCCAGCATCTCAACGCCGTTCTTGAACTCCTTCAGGCGGATCTCGGGGCCTTTGGTGTCCAGCAGGGCAGCAACGGGCTTGTTCAGCTCAGCGCGGACAGCCTTCAGCATGTCCAGACGGCCCTTGTGCTCCTCGTAGGAGCCGTGGGAAAAGTTGAAGCGGGCCACGTTCATGCCGTTGGCGACCAGCTCGCGCAGGACGCCGTCCTTATCGGTAGAAGGGCCAAGGGTGCAGATGATCTTCGTTTTTCTCATAAATATACCTCTAACAGTCTCTTTTTTCCTCTATGATGGGCGCGCAGGTGCCAAATATGCCCTGCGGCCGCTGGCCGGACATCGGCCCGGTCAGGGGTGTTTGAAAACCTTACCATTCTATATTATAACCGCTTGTGTACAAGAGAGCAAGAAAAAATTCGGCAAAGAAAACCTTAAATTTTCGTGATAGATGCCGGAGCGATAAAACGCTTGCGAAAAGTGCGTCCATCGCCTATAATAGGGCTAAGCAAAAGTCTCACTTCTGCCCCGAAGGGGCGAAGGCGAGCGCAAAATGATAGAAACGGAGTGAAAGCGTAATGGAAAAGCGCGTTTTTCTGATCGTTCTGGACAGCTTCGGCATCGGCGCAGAGCCGGATGCCGCCGCCTTTGGCGATGAGGGGACCAACACCCTCGGCGCCATCGCCAACCACCCCAACTTCAACTGCCCCAACCTGAAAAAGCTCGGACTGTTCAACATCGACGGTGTGACCGTCGGCGAGAAGGATGCCGCTCCCATCGGCTCCTTCGCCCGCCTGCAGGAGCAGAGCATGGGCAAGGATACCACCATCGGCCACTGGGAGATCGCCGGTGTCGTCAGCCCGAGGCCCCTGCCCACCTTCCCGGACGGCTTCCCGGACAGCCTCATCCACGAGTTCGAGGAAAAGACCGGCCACAAAGTCCTCTGCAACAAGCCCTACTCCGGCACGCAGGTGCTGAAGGACTACGGCGAGCAGGCCATGAAGGAGGATGCCCTCATCGTCTACACCAGCGCCGACAGCGTGTTCCAGGTCGCCGCCAACGAGGAGCTTGTGCCGGTGCATGAGCTGTACCGCTATTGCGAGATCGCCCGCGAGATGCTGAAGGGCGAGTACGGCGTGGGCCGCGTCATCGCCCGCCCCTTCCTCGGCCACACCGCCGACACCTTCTACCGCACCACCAACCGCCACGACCTGAGCCTCAAGCCGCCCCGCAAGACCATGCTTGATCTGCTCAAGGACGCAGGCAGGGATGTCATCGCCGTGGGCAAAATTTTCGACATCTTCGACGGCGAGGGCGTGACGGAGAAGATCAAGACCACCGGCAACACCAACGGCATCGCCTTCACCAAGGCTTTGCAGACCCGCGACTTCGAGGGTCTGGCCTTCGTGAACCTCGTCGATTTCGATATGCTCTACGGCCACCGCCGCGACGTGGCAGGCTACGCCGCCGCCGCCACCGAGTTCGACAAGTTCGTTGCCGACTTCATCCCCGGGATGCGGGAGGGCGACATCCTGATGGTCACGGCTGACCACGGCTGTGACCCCTCCTACACCAAGACCACCGACCACACCCGCGAGTATGTGCCGTACCTCATCTGCGGCAAGGGCGTCAAGCCGGGCGTTGACCTCGGCACGAAGCTCTGCTTCGGCACCATCGCACACACCATCTGCGACTATCTGGGCGTGGATGCCTCCACGCTGGACGGCCAGAGCGTGCTGGGCGACATTTTAGCTTAAACAGGCAAAAGAAAAAGGACTGCGTGAGCAGTCCTTTTTCTTTTGCAATTCTATTTACGCTGCATCATTTTCAGCGCTGGAAGCGTCGCCGCTGCCGGAGCCGAACAGGGCGTCCAGCACGGTGGAAGCGGCCTGATGCAGGGAGGAAGCCGCCTGCTCCACCTGCTCCTGAGTCGGCATACTGAAGGACGGAGACTCAGTGGAGCCTGCCGGGGCTTCTTCGCTACCGTCTGCAGGGACCTCGGTGGAAGCGCTGGGCTCACCGGAGGCGTCGCCCTCGGCGGGCTGGCTGTCAGCGGGGGCCTCTTCCGCCGGGACTTCGCTCTCGGCGGGCTCTTCTGCGATCACGCTGTCGGGAGATTCCTCCGGGATGGATGCACCGGCGTTGGGGTCGGCGGTGGGCGTGAAGACATCGGTCTTCTCGGGGGTCTGGCTGGTGCTGGTGAGCTTGTCCTCGCCGCCCAGAACCGCTGCGATGAGGGCCTTGGCTTCGTTGACCGAGTTCTCATCCGGCTTCATGACGTAGAGGCTCTGGCCCTTGGCGGAGTAGCACTTGCTGCTCTTCGCGCCCGAGCCGGTGACGGTGTAGCTCTGGATGTCCCAGTTGGCAAGGTCGCCCAGTTGCATCCGGACCAGCGCAGAGATCTGTTCCTGCGAGAGGCTGGTGACGAAGCAGTCGGCGGCGGCGTCCATCAGCTTGGAGAAGCCCATGAGCAGGGCCGGGGATTTGAGCTTGTTGGCCATCGCGTCGATGACTTTCATCTGGTTGATGCCGCGCTGGATGTCGCCGGTCTTGAAGGCGTGGCGCTCACGGGCAAAAGCCAGAGCGGACTTGCCGTCCAGATGGTTCCAGCCCTCGGCGAAGGTGGTGGGGTCGTAGTAGCCGGGGCTGCCCACCGAGGTGAAGGCCTGGTCGGAGTAGACGTCCACGCCGCCGATGGCGTCGATGATGTTGATGAAGCCCGCAAAGTTGATGCGGAGGTAGTGCTCCACATTCACGCCGTAGAGGTTGCCCAGCGTGGCCATGCTGGTATCGACGCCGTAGAGGCCGGCGTGGGTCAGCTTGTCCTTGCTGTCGGTGCCTGCGAGGTCAACATAGTAGTCGCGCGGGGTGTTGATGAGGGCCGCCTGCTTGGTGGTGGGGTTGACCACGGCGAGGATGTTCACGTCGCTGCGGGCCTTTTCGGTCAGCTCGCCGCGGTTGTCCACGCCGCTGAGGTAGACGACGAAGGGCTCTTTCGTGATCTTATTCGCCTCTGCGCCGGTGAGCAGGCCGGAAGTCATGCTGTCCAGTGCGGTCAGACCCTGCTGCGCCCAGACACAGCCCACGGCCAGCGCGGCGCAGAGCAGGACGGACAGCACCCGGGCCACGACGGCACCGCTGCGGGAGGCGAGGCACTTGCGCACCAGCAGCCAGAGCAGCACCAGAAGCGCGGTGATGATAACGAGGTAGAGCACCGGCAGCATCTGGGTGCGCCAGAGCTGCACCAGCGCGGCAAGGCTCAGGATGGCCTGCAGTACCAGCAAGACCATTCCTCCTTTCGGAAGTTTGTCGTCAGCGGGGGCGGGCTCGCTGGGGTGCAGCGGCTCCCACTGTCTGCGGGGCGGCACCGGAGGCTTCGGCGGCTCAGACGGAGACGTCGGTGTCGGCGGCGTTTTGGGGCGGGGAGGCTCCGGCGAGAAGAAATCGGCGCTGTCTACCTCTACCTCGTCAGGTTCGCTGCGCTTGATGCCCCGGTGGATGTGCCGGGGGCCTTCGTCGTTATTCTGGGGATGGAGATGCTCGTTTTCGTCAAACATAGGCGTTCACTCCTTTGGATGTGTATGCCGTCATGTGGTGGGGATGATGCTCAGCACAGCCCGGGCGGGCAGGCAGGTGGCCGTCTGGTCTTCCTCGCTGAGCCAGCCGAAGGACTCGCAGATGTGGTCAGGGCAGGGCGAGTCCACAAAGCGGGCCGCGCCGTCCTGGATCTTGATGTGGACGGTGAGATAGCCGGTGTCCACATCGTAATCGGCATCTTTTTCGAGAGGAAAGGTGAGCTTGGTGTTGCTGTCGCCATAGATGAGCTCTGCGCAGAGCGGCGCACCGGTCTGGTTTGCTTTCCGCACCAGCAGCAGCACGGCTGCTGCTGCCAGAATGACGGCAGCAAAGACCAGATCCATCAGCAGTTTTTTGTGTTGTTTCATAAAAAATTATCCTTTGAGCGGGATCTGCTCCAGCTCGGCCAGCCAGAGCGCGGCGGCTGCGTCGCTGGGCATCCGCCAGTCGCCCCGGGGCGAGAGGGTGACGCTGCCCACCTTGGGGCCGTCGGGCAGGCAGCTGCGCTTGAACTGCTGGGCGAAGAACCGCCAGTAGAAGTTGCGCAGCCACTTGTAGAGCACTTCGTCCGGGTACTCGGCCCGGCCTGCGAAGGCCGCTTTCGCCAGCCGGAATATCTTCGACGGGCCGAAGCCGAAGCGGAGAACATAATAAAGGTAGAAGTCGTGCAGCTCATAGGGACCAACGAGGTCTTCCGTCTTCTGAGAGATCTCGCCGTCCTTGGCAGGCAGCAGCTCCGGGGAGACGGGGGTGTCGAGGATGTCCAGCAGCACCCGGCGCAGCTCGGCGGAGGCGGCAATGTCGGCCTCATACTGGACGAGGTGGCGCACCAGCGTCTTGGGGACACCGGCGTTGACGCCGTACATGCTCATGTGGTCGCCGTTGTAGGTGGCCCAGCCCAGCGCCAGCTCGGAGAGGTCGCCAGTGCCGACGACGAGGCCGCCGGTGCGGTTGGCGGTGTCCATCAGCTCGAGGGTGCGCACACGGGCCTGTCCGTTCTCGAAGGTGACGTCCAGCACGCTCTCGTCCTGGCCGATGTCCTTGAAGTGGCTGTGGACGGTGTTGGCGATGTCGATCTCGGTAAAGCTGACGGCCAGCTCGTCGCATAAGATCTCCGCATTGCTGCGGGTGCGGTGGGTGGTGCCGAAGCAGGGCATGGTCACGGCCAGCACATCGCTGGTGGGGCGGCCCAGCTGTTTCATGGCGCGGACGGCCACCAGCAGAGCGAGGCAGCTGTCCAGACCGCCCGAGATGCCGATGACCGCCGTCTTGGCGTGGGTATGCTCGAGGCGCTTGGCGAGGCCGTCGGCCTGCATTTTCAAGATCAGCTCACAGCGCTCGGCCCGGCGGCGCTCGTCGTGGGGGATGAAGGGCGTGGGGTCTACCCAGCGGGAGAGCTTGGTCTCGGTGAGGGCAAGGTCAAAATCGACGGTCAGATACCCCTCAGCGCTGGGCTCGAAGCTGGTGTTGCGCGCCCGCTCTGACTCCATCCGCTGGCAGTCCAGCTCCGTCTCAGCCCAGCCGCCCTCGAAGGGAGACGTCTCGGCGAGGATGGCGCCGTTCTCGGCGATGAGGTCGTGGCCGGCGAAGACCATGTCCTGTGTGCTCTCGCCGTGGCCAGCAGAAGCGTACAGGTAGCCGCAGAGCAGGCGGGCGGACTGGTTCGACACCAGCGCCCGGCGGTACTCGGCCTTGCCGACCGTCTCATCGCTGGCCGAAAGGTTCGCAATGACGGTGGCACCGGCCAGCGTGTGGAAGGTGGAGGGGGGCAGAGCGCTCCACAGGTCTTCGCAGATCTCCACGCCCAGAACGAAGCTGGGCATCTGGCGGCAGCGGAAGAGCAGGGACGTACCGAACGGCACCTCCTGCCCGCAGACCGTCACATTTTCCACCTCGGTGCTGCCCGGGGTGAACTGGCGCTTTTCGTAGAACTCGCCGTAGTTGGGCAGGTAGGTCTTGGGGACAAGGCCCAGCAGACGCCCGCCGCAGAGGACGGCGGCGCAGTTGTACAGCTTGCCCCGCACCAGCAGCGGCAGGCCCACGAGGGCCACGACGTCCAGCTCCCGGCTGGCGTCCAGCACGGTCTGCAGGGCGTCCAGCGCGCCCTGCTGCAACGTGCGCTGCAAGAACAGATCGCCGCAGGTGTAGCCGGTGAGGCAGAACTCGGGGAACACCGCCAGCCTGACGCCGCGGGCCGCAGCATCCTGTAACTGAGATACGATTTGGGAAGCGTTATAATTGCAGTCGGCCACCCGCAGTGAGGGCGAGAGGGCGGCTGCTTTCAAAAAACCATCTTTCATCGGAGGATTTCACATCCTGTCTGTTGAATTAAGGCCCCGGCGGAGACGTACTCTGTGGGGTTTTGTTCAGTATACCACAAACCGGCCCAAACGAAAAGTGACAGTGTGGTTAAAGAAACGAAAAACGCTGCCTGCACACCGCAGACAGCGCTGAAAACAAAAGATGGAAAACGAGATAGACCGTAAGCCGGGTTCTGTATTAAACGACGATCTGTCTAGACCTGCCATTGCTGACAGGTTCGTGCCGCCTTCGGGACACGCGAGCAGCGCTGTACGTCCCATATAGGCGTTGCTTCCGGTAGGGTTTACAAAGCCGCATAGTCACCCATGCGCTGGTGAGCTCTTACCTCGCCCTTTCATCCTTACCGCATTGCTGCGGCGGTTTCCTTTCTGTTGCACTTTCCCTGAGGTCACCCTCGGCTGCCGTTAGCAGTTACCGTGCTCTGTGAGGCCCGGACTTTCCTCAGAGCGGTCAAAGCCGCCCCGCCGCCGTATGTTCCACTCGTTTTCCGCTCCTCATGATACCATAAAAAAACAAGATTTGCAAGAGAAAGAGAATTTTGCTATACTTATCCTATATATTGCCCGCGCTGGAGGTGGGAAGATGAAGCTTTATTTCAAAGTCCCGCCCGAGGCGGATGGGATGCTGCTGCGCGGTTTTCTGCGCAGGTGCAGTGTCTCCACCGACCTGTCCCGGGCCGTGAAATTCCGGGGCAGCGGCTTTTTTGCCGACGGCGCCCCCATCCTGGCCAACCGCCGGGTGGAGGCCGGGCAGGTCATCTCCTTTGAATTGCCGCCGGAGGGGGAGGGCGTTGCGCCGCAGGACGACATCCCGGTGGATGTGGTCTACGAGGACGCTTTCGCCCTCGTGGTGGAAAAGCCGCCCCATCTCGCGGTGCATCCTACCCTGAATTACCCGCTGGATACGCTGGCGAACGGCTATGCGGCCTGGGCGCTGCGTCAGGGCAGAAGCCCCGTTTTCCGCCCGGTGAACCGCATCGACAAGGACACCAGCGGCCTCGTGCTGGCGGCCCAGAATGGCTACGCCGCCCCGCTGCTGGCTCAGCGGGTGGAAAAGCTCTACTACGCCATTGCAGAAGGAGAACTTCCCCTCGGGCCGGGCGTCATCGACGCCCCCATCGGGCGGCAGGGGGAGAGCATCATCGGGCGGTGCGTCACCCCCGACGGCAAGCCCAGCCGGACGGAATATACCATATTGAAAGCCGAAAACGGTCTGAGCCTCGCGGCCTGCGTCCCGGTGACGGGCCGGACCCACCAGATACGGGTACATTTTGCATCCATCGGCCACCCGCTGGCCGGAGATGACCTCTACGGCGGGAGCCGGGCGCGCATCGGGCGGCAGGCGCTCCACTGCGCAAAACAGACGTTCTGGGTGCCGCGCTGCGAGCGGATGCCGGACGGCATCCGCATCGAAGTGCCGGTGGACGAGACGACCCTGAGGCCGGTGACAGTGGAAAGCCCGCTGCCGGAGGATATGACAAAGCTTTTTGTATAAATTTGTGTATTTCGTGAAAAGTAAGTGAAAGCTAAGCCCAAATTTTGTGTCAATGCTTGTTTCGGCGCTGGCAGGGTGTATAATAAATAGAGTTATTCTTGTCAAAAAAGCTGTCCTGATGCGGCAGCGTGTCGATAACAGAGAAAAGAGACAAATCAGAATCTCCTGAAGATACAGGAAGGAGCATCCTTTTTGCTGGAAGATAAAACAACTGAAACGCGGCAGGACGAACCAGCCGGTGCGCCGCGGCACACCGGCTTCCGCGCAAAGCTGCGCTCGCTTTGGGCGCAGCTCCAGTGCGTCCATCTGCTGCGCCGCCACCGGCGGTATCGCCGCCGCAGACACCGGCTGGACAATGCCTCCCGGAAGCTGCGCTCGTCGAAGCTGGTATTGCGCGTTGGCGCAGTGCTCTACGCGCTGGGCTTTGGCGCGGAGTATGCTGCCGTGCAGGTGGGACGTGCCGTCAAGTACGCCGCTCTCTGGGCTGCTGGAGGCATCCGCCGCTTTGCAAAGGCTCTGGCGGAGACGGCGTTCCCCGGCGCAGCACAGGTGGCCAAAGACCTGTTTGGCCCCATCGTGCTGTTTGCAAAGGGCATCGTGTCCCTCCTCATCCATGCCCACCGCATCCGCAGGGAGCAGGGCTTCGGTGCAGCATTTGAGGCCAGCGTCCACTACTTCAAAAACGGCGTCCGCCGCAACCTCAGTCTGCTGCCCCGCATGGCGATGTATGCCCTGCCCATCTGCGCACTGGCGCTGGGCGCAGCAGTGTTCCAATATGTCATCCACCAGCCTTATGCACTGGCCGTCCGGGTCAACGGCGAAACCGTGGGCTATGTGGCGAATGAGGACGTCTTCAACACGGCCCGCGAGGACGTGATGGAGCGTATCAGCTACGCCGGCACCGACAAGACCGAGTGGACCATCGAGCCGAGCTACACCCTCGCCATCGCCCACCACATGATGGACGAAAACGAGATGGCAAACGCCATCATCCAGAGCGCCGGCGACCAGATCAGCGAAGGCACGGCTCTTTATCTGGATGGCGAGTTGACGGCGGTGTGCAGCAACGGCAAAGCGCTGCGGGATTACCTCGCCGCCATGCTCGACCCCTACGAGGAAGAAGGGGACGACCCCAATGTGAGCGTGGGCTTCAACAAGCAGGTCACGCTGGAAGACGGCCTCTACTTCAAGGAAGGCTTGCAGGATTTTGAGACCGTCCGGCAGGAGCTGGCGGGCGTGAAGCAGGCTCAGAAGGTCTACACCGTCAAGGCGGGCGACACCCTCTGGTCCATCGCACATAACAATGACCTGACCTTCCGTGAGCTGTGCGCCCTCAACCCGGCGTTCAAGGGTGAGCCGCTGAGCGAGACGTCCAGCATCCTTGAGGGCGACCACCTCGTCATCACCAAAGAAGAGGCTGGCCTTGAGGTGCGCATCACCCGCATCGAGACCCGTGAGGAAGAAATCGCATTCTCCACGGAGACGACAAAATCCAACGAATATACGAAGGGAACCACCAAGGTGCTCCAGGAGGGCGAGAACGGTCTGCGCCGTGTGACTCTCCAGAACGTCTACGACACCAACAATATCCTTGTGGACCAGAGCGTGCTTTCCACCGAGGTCGTCAAGGAGCCGGTGAACAAGAAGGTGGTCGAAGGCACCAAGAAGGTGACTTCCAGCACCAAGTACATCACCGGCAGCGGCCGGTTCATCTGGCCTGTGCCGAACTACCGCTACTGCTCGCGCTGGTACGGCGGACGCCACAGGGGCGTGGACATCTGCGCCCCGGCCGGTACGCCCATCTACGCCTCCGCAGGCGGCACCGTCACCAAGGCGGGTTACAACAAGGCCGGTGCAGGCACGGGCTACGGCTACTCGGTCATCATCAACCACGGCGGCGGCTACAGCACCGTGTATGCGCACTGCCTGTCCCTGACCGTCAGCGCGGGCCAGACCGTCAAGCAGGGCCAGCTCATCGGCTATCTGGGCAGCACAGGCCGTTCCACCGGCAACCACTGCCACTTCGAGATACGTCTCAATGGTTCGTACATTCCCCCGCAGAACATATTCCCGGGGAAGAAATAATTTTATAAAAAGGAGATAATTCTTATGGCTACTCCTCACATCAGCGCCGAAAAGGGCGATTTCGCAAAGACTGTCCTGATGCCGGGCGACCCCCTGCGCGCAAAGTTCATTGCTGACACCTTCCTGAAGGATGTCCGTCAGGTGACGGATGTCCGCGGGATGCTGGGCTTTACCGGCACCTATGAGGGCCGTCCCATCAGCGTGATGGGCAGCGGCATGGGTATGCCCTCCATCGGCATCTATTCCTACGAGCTGTTCAAGTTCTACGATGTGGACAACATCATCCGCATCGGCTCCGCCGGCAGCTACACTGCCGACGCCAAGCTGTTCGACACCGTGCTGGCTACCGGTGCGGTCAGTGAGTCCAACTATGCCCGCGTCCAGAGCGGCAACGACCACGACATCACCTTCCCCAGCGAGACTCTGAATGATAAGCTGCGCGCCTCCGCCAAGAAGCAGGGCATCAAGCTCATCGAGGGCAACATCCACTCCTCCGACGTTTTCTACCGTCAGCCTTCCGACGCAAAGCCCACCTACTGGGAGCTGCTGCGCGACGAGCGCGGCTGCCTCTGCGTGGAGATGGAGAGCTTTGCTCTGTTCGCCAACGCCGAGGCTCTGGGCAAGAACGCCGCCTGCCTGCTGACCATCTCCGACAGCTTTGTCTCCCCGGAGATCACCACCGCAGAGCAGCGCCAGAAGAGCTTCACCGATATGATGAAGGTCGCACTGGGCGCGGAGTATTGATTTAACCATAATACAAAAAGACTGCTGTCGGCCGACAGCAGTCTTTTTGCTTCTCAGGTATCCGTGTAATGACCGTAACAGGACGCAATGATGATGTTTCCATCCTGCTCCCGGTAGACGATGCGGTGGGTGTCGTCGATACGCCGACTCCACCATCCGCTCAAATCTCCCTTCAAAGGCTCGGGCTTGCCGATGCCCTCATAGGTGTTCCGCTGAATGTCTTTTATGAGGGAGTTGATTCGCTTCAGCAGCTTTTTGTCCCGCGTCTGCCAAAGACAATAATCTTCCCACGCTTCCTCTTCCCACAGCAGCCTCATCAGTCCACCTCGATCAGTTCATGCTCGGTGAGCTTGGCTTTGCCGGTGTCAATATCATGGACGATTTGACGGAGATGGTTGATGTTGCTTTCGGAATAGAAGGGATCGGCGGAGACTTCAAAGGGAATCCGATGCTCGCGCGACACTTTCTTTGCAAAAATCGTGAAGGCTGTCGTCATCGAAAGCCCCATCTCGGCGCAGACTTCCTCCATGCTACGCTTGAGGTCGGGGTCCATCCGAAAATTCACGTTGACTGCATTTGCCATTCTGATGCGCCTCCTTTGTAATTCTATTATATTCATTTGTAATGACAAATGCAAGAGCTGTCATTGCATAATGCTGCGTAATTATCGCCGCTTGCACTTCTTAAAAGAATGATTTATACTTGGATCAACAAAAACAGCTTCGTCCCGCAGGACGAAGAACGCTATATCTGCAAATTGCAAAAAGGAGAACTGACCATGACAAAACTGACTCTGGAAGAAAAGCAGGAGCTCATCCGGATGGCCCTTGCGGCCAGGGAGAGAGCTTACGTGCCTTACAGCGACTTTATGGTGGGTGCTGCCCTGCGCGCCGAGGATGGCCGCATCTTCACCGGCTGCAACGTGGAGAATGCCGCCTTTACCCCCACCAGCTGCGCCGAGCGGACGGCCCTGTTCAAGGCTGTGGCCGAGGGCGTGACCAGGTTCACCGACATCGCCGTGGTGGGTGCGCGCCGGGGCGAAGTCAACAAGCAGGTCACCTCGCCCTGCGGCGTCTGCCGTCAGGCGCTGTTCGAATTCGGCGGCCCGGAGCTGAATGTCATCATGGCAAAAAGCCCGGACGATTTCATCGAGCGCAGCATGGACGAGCTGCTGCCCTTCGGCTTCGGTCCCTCCAACGTGGCGGGCAACAAGGCCGTGGAAGATTGAACACAGCCGCGCGAAAAATGCCGGGCGGAGCGGATTTTCCGGGATAAGTATGGTTTTTATACAATTTTGATAAAATATTTGTAAATGTTTTGTAATCGGAAAAGGCTTGCATCTGTCCCTTCTTCCCGCTATACTTGAGCCAGTAAATGTGCAAGTGCGCACATTTCGTCAACAAAACGCGATTATATTAAAATAAAAGGAGAGTTTTCATTATGATGATTTCTCGTCGTAACTTCCTGGCAGTGGCGGGCGCCGCTGCTGCTGCCGCTGCTCTGACTGCCTGCGGCGGTTCTTCCTCTTCCACTGCTTCCTCTGCAGCTGCCTCCACCAGCGCAGCCGCTTCCACCGCTGAGGGCGGCGAGAAGATGGTGAAGGTCGCTCTGACCTGCGACACCGGCACCATCGACGATGAGAGTTTCAACCAGGCCTGCTGGACTGCTGTTTCCGGCTACATGGGCGATAACTGCCAGTACTACATCCCCGAGGCTGACGCTTCCGATGAGGACCGCGAGACCATGATCCGTCAGGCTGTCAACGACGGCGCTGATGTCATCGTCTGCGTCGGCTACCTGTACGGCGCTTCTCTGGCATGGGCTGCTGACCAGTACCCCGATGTCAAGTTCATCGCCATCGACGTCACCCAGGGCGACATCGGCACCGACGCCATCCCCGCAAACTGCTACTGCATCACCTTCAAGGAGGAGCAGGCAGGTTATATGGCTGGCTACGCTGTCGTTAAGGACGGCAAGACCAAGCTGGGCTTCCTCGGCGGCATGGCTGTCCCCGCTGTCATCCGTTACGGCTACGGCTATGTGCAGGGCGCTGACGCTGCTGCTCAGGAGCTGGGCACCAACATCGACATCAACTACTTCTACGGCGGCCAGTTCTACGGCGATGCAAACATCACCTCCCGTATGGAGGGCTGGTACTCCAACGGCACGCAGGTCGTCTTCGCCTGCGGCGGCGGCATCTACACCTCCGCTGTTGAGGCTGCTCTGAAGAGCAACGGCTATGTCGTCGGCGTTGACGTTGACCAGAACTACATCGGTGTCAACGGCGTGGCAGACGGCTCCTTCGCTTACAACCCCTTCATCACCTCCGCAATGAAGGGCCTGACCGAGGCTGTCAACACCGCTCTGTCCGACATCGATGCAGGCGAGTGGGGCGACATCGCTGCTTCCAACGGCAACTTCGGTCTGGAGGACGGCGACTACGTCGGCCTGCCTACCGATGCTGACAGCTGGAACTTCGAGACCTTCACCACCGACGAGTACGAGGCTCTGAAGGAGAAGATCAAGAGCGGCGAGATCACTGTGGACAACAGCTCTGACGACAGCACCAAGCCCACCGTCAGCGAGTTCACCACCGTCAACTACATCCAGTAATCAGAAACTTCCCGGGCGGGGCGCTCTGCAAAGGGCGTCCCGCCTTTTTTGTATGCTTTTTCAAGACGAGGAAGGAACGCCTGTCAAAATGCACAAAAGTAATACTTATGATATGGCAAAACACTAAATTTTCAAAAAGAAGTGTGCAAAACAGCAAAAATACGGTATAATGGGCATTACAATAGTATAAGTGTCGTTTGGACACGAAAGGAGAGTGAGCAGATTGGCAGAGGATTTTGTGATCGAGATGCTCCATATCACCAAGGAGTTCCCGGGCATCAAGGCAAACGACGACATTACCCTGCAGCTGCGCAAAGGTGAGGTCCATGCCCTGTTGGGCGAGAACGGCGCAGGCAAAAGCACCCTGATGAGCGTGCTGTTCGGTCTGTATCAGCCGGAGGAGGGTAAGATCCTCAAAAACGGCAAGGAGGTCGCCATCCGCAACCCCAACGATGCAAATGCACTGGGCATCGGTATGGTCCACCAGCACTTCAAGCTGGTGGAGTGCTTCAGCGTGCTGGACAACATCATTCTGGGCGTGGAGCCCAACAAGCTGGGCTTTTTGCAGAAGGCCGAGGCCCGCAAGAAGGTCGTGGCCCTGAGCGAGAAGTACGGCCTGCGTGTTGACCCCGATGCGCTCATCAGTGATATTTCGGTGGGTATGCAGCAGCGCGTGGAGATTTTGAAGATGCTCTACCGCGACAATGAGATCCTCATCTTCGACGAACCCACCGCTGTGCTGACCCCGCAGGAGATCGACGAGCTGATGGAGATCATGCGCGGGTTCAAGAAGGAGGGCAAGTCCATCCTCTTTATTACCCACAAGCTCAACGAGATCATGGCGGTCGCCGACCGCTGCACCGTCCTGCGCAAGGGCAAGTATATGGGTACCGTGGACATCAAGGACACCACCAAGGAAGAACTTTCCCGCATGATGGTTGGCCGTGACGTCCAGCTTCAGGTCGATAAAAAGCCCGCTCACCCGGGCGATGTCGTGCTGGACGTGGAGGGCGTCACCATCCACAACGACCAGCGCAAGAAGGACTCCGTCAAGGACGTCACCTTCCAGGTCCACGCAGGCGAGATCGTCTGTCTGGCGGGCATCGAGGGCAACGGCCAGACCGAACTCGTCTATGGCCTCACCGGCCTCGAAAAACTGTCGGGCGGCAAGATCACGCTGGACGGCAAGGACATCACCCGCGAGAGCATCCGTCAGCGCTCGAAGGACGGCATGAGCCACATCCCCGAAGACCGCCACAAGCACGGTCTGGTGCTGGATTACAGCCTCGAGAACAACATGGTGCTCCAGCGCTACTGGCAGCCCGAGTTCCAGAAGGGCGGCTTCATCCAGTCCGATAAAGTCCGCGAGTACTCCGATAAGCTCATCGCTCAGTACGACGTCCGCAGCGGTCAGGGCAGCTCCACCACCGTGCGCAGCATGTCCGGCGGCAACCAGCAGAAGGCCATCATCGCCCGCGAGATCGACAAAGACCCCAAGCTGCTGGTGGCTGTTCAGCCCACCCGCGGCCTGGATGTCGGCGCGATCGAATACATCCACCGCCAGATCGTCGCCGAGCGCGACAAGGGCAAAGCTGTCCTGCTGGTCAGCCTCGAGCTGGATGAGGTCATGAACCTGTCCGACCGCATCCTCGTCATGTACGAGGGCGAGATCGTGGGCGAGTTCGACCCCAAGACCACCACTGTGCAGGAGCTGGGCCTCTACATGGCCGGCGCACGCAAGCAGGGAAAGGAGAGCAAATAAATGAACAAGAAAAAACTTTCCCACAGCAACCTCAACAGCTCCATCACCAGTGTGCTGGCCGCGCTGCTGTGCATCGTCATCGGCATGGCTGTGGGCTTCCTCGTGCTGCTGGCCATCAACCCGGCCCACGCATGGGGCGACGGCTTTGTCCGCATCATTAAGGGCGGCTTCCATGACGCCCCCTACGGCGTCGGCAAGGAGCTGGCCAATGCAGCACCCCTCATCATGACCGGTCTGTCCGTGGCCTTCGCCTTCAAGACCGGCCTGTTCAACATCGGTGCTGCCGGTCAGTACACGCTGGGCGCTTACGGCGCTCTCTACTGTGCCATCATGCTCAAGATGCCCTGGTATATCTGCCTGATCGTTGCCACCATCCTCGGCGGCATCTGGGGCGCTATCCCCGGCTTCTTCAAGGCTTACTTCAACATCAACGAGGTCATCACCTCCATCATGTTCAACTGGATCGGCCTGTATCTGGTCAATGAGCTTATCTACCAGAACGGCACCGGCCCCATGTACGACGTGCGCAACACCCGTACCCTGAACCTCGGAAAGAGCGCCGAACTGTCCCAGTCCCTCATCCCGGACTTCGGCCTGAACAAGATGTTCCAGACCAACAGCACCACCATTGCGATCTTCCTCGCTGCGGCAGTCGCCATTCTGATCTGGGTCATCCTGAACAAGACCACCTTTGGCTATGAGCTGAAGGCCGTCGGCCTGAACAAGAGCGCCGCCCGCTACGCCGGCATCAACGAGAAGAAGAACATCATCCTCTCCATGGCCATTGCAGGCGCTCTGGCAGGCTTCGGCGCCGGCCTCTACTACCTGTCCAACGTCTCTCAGTGGAACCCGCTGAACTCCACCAGCCTGCCGGCCATGGGCTTCAACGGCATCTCTGTGGCCCTGCTGGCAAGCTCCAACCCCATCGGCACCATCTTCTCCGCGATCTTCATCTCCCACATCTCGGTCGGCGGCTCTTTCCTGTCCACCAAGTATTACCCCACCGAGATCTCCGACCTGATCAGCGGTATCATCATCTACCTGTGCGCATTCTCCATGCTGTTCCGTGGCAAGATCCACTCCATGCTGTTCAAGAATGCGGACAAGACCAACGTGAATGCAGAGCCTGCCCCTGCTAAGACCGAAACCAAGAAGGAGGGCAAGTGATATGCTGCTTCTCATCAAGTATACTCTGCTGTATGGCATCGTGCTGATGCTGGTCGCTCTGGGCGGTATGTTCAGTGAGCACTCCGGCATCATCAACATCGCACTGGAAGGCATCATGGTCATCGGCGGTGTGGCGGGTGTCCTCACCCTCACCATGCTGCCCGCGAGCATGCCGGCTTTCGCCACCGTGCTCATCGCGGTGCTGGTGGCGGCTATCGCCGGCATGGTCTACAGCCTGCTGCTGGCCTTCGCGTCCATCAACCTGAAAGCGGACCAGACCATCGGCGGCACGGCCCTGAACCTGCTGGCGACGGCGGTGGCTGTGGTCATCTCCAAGAACTTCAGCGACAGCGGCAGCGCCAAGCTGAACTACTCCAACAAGCCTTTCCTGTTCAGCATCGGCGGCCTGGAGCTGAGCATCTTTGTCCCGCTGGGCATCGCACTGCTCATCATCAGCTACATCGTGCTGTACAAGACCCGCTTCGGCCTGCGTCTGCGCGCCTGCGGCGAGCATCCTCAGGCTGCGGACTCTGTGGGCATCAACGTCTACAAGATGCGCTATGCAGGTGTCGTCATCTCGGGCGCTCTGGGTGCTATCGGCGGTCTGGCCTATATCGTGCCTCCCGTCCAGACCTGGAACTTCGAGGTCGGCGTGGCCGGTGCAGGCTTCCTTGCCATGGCCGTTATGATCTTCGGTCAGTGGAAGCCCTTCAACATCTGCGGCGCAGCCATGTTCTTTGCCGTGTTCAAGAGTCTGGCCAACATCGCCGACTCCACCTTCCTCGCACAGCTCCACTGGTCCAGCAACATCTACAACATGATGCCCTTCGTGGCATCCATGGTCATTCTGGCCTTCACTTCCAAGAACAGCATGGCCCCCAAGGCCGAGGGCATCCCCTACGACAAGGGTTCCCGCTGATTCGAGCGTATTTTCCGGGCGCAGCTGCTTTTCCGGGCGGCTGCGCCCTTTTTGCTTCTTTTTTCAACAGATTCCACAAAACAGCGCTTGCTTTTGCGGGAAAATTTGCTATACTTGAATTACATTGTCATACGATTGCCGGAGGCGGGGCAGCGCGGCCCGGGCCGTCGGCGGAGAATATTATTTAGGAGCGTGACCTTATGCGCATTTACGATTTGATCGCCAAGAAGCGGGACGGCGGCACCCACAGCCGCGAGGAGCTGGAAGCCATCGTCAACGGCTTCGTCAGCGGCGAGGTGGCCGATTACCAGATGGCGGCCTGGATGATGGCAGTTTATCTGCGCGGCATGACCGACGAGGAGACTGCCGAGCTGACCGATGTCATGGCCCACAGCGGCGTCATGGTGGACCTTTCGCCCATCCCGGGCATCAAGGTGGACAAGCACTCCACCGGCGGCGTGGGCGACAAGACCACACTGGTCATCGCGCCCATCGTCGCGGCCTGCGGCGTCAAAATTGCCAAGATGAGCGGCCGCGGCCTCGGCCACACCGGCGGCACCATCGACAAGATGGAGAGCGTCCCCGGCACAAAGACCGCCCTCTCGCAGGAGGAGTTCTTTGCACAGGTGAATAAGATCGGCCTGTCGGTCATCGGCCAGAGCGAGGGCATCGCCGTGGCAGATAAGAAGATGTACGCCCTCCGCGACGTCACCGCAACCGTCAGCTGCATCCCCCTCATCGCGTCCAGCATCATGTCCAAGAAGCTGGCCTCCGGCTCGGACGCTATCCTGCTGGACGTCACCACCGGTACCGGTGCGTTCATGAAGACCGTGGACCAGAGCATCGAGCTGGCCAAGCTGATGGTCTCCATCGGCACCCATCATGGCCGCCGCGTCGCTGCGATGATCACCGACATGGACACCCCGCTGGGCCACAACATCGGCAACAGCCTTGAGGTCATGGAGAGCATGGACGTGCTCAAGGGCCACGGCCCCGCCGACCTGACCGAGGTCTGCCTGCAGCTGGCTGCGAATATGCTGGTGCTGGCCGATAAGGGGTCTCCCGCCGAGTGCCGCGCCATGGCCGAAGCAGTTATCGCAGACGGCTCTGCCTTTGCAAAGTGCAAGGAGATGTTCGCGGCCCAGGGCGGCGATACCCGCGTTCTGGACGACTACAGCCTCTTCGAGAAGCCCGCCGCCAGCTATGAGCTGCTGGCCGAAGAGGACGGCTACATCGTCGCCAACGACGCCGAGAAGATCGGCTCTGCCAGTGTTCTGCTGGGCGCAGGCCGTCAGAAGAAGGGCGACCCGCTGGACTTCGCCGCCGGCATCACCCTCCACAAGAAGCGCGGCGACTACGTCCACAAGGGCGAGAGCCTCGCCACCTTCTACGGCGCGGCGGATAAGTTCGACGCTGCCGCCGCCGAGTACCGCAGCGGCCTCGTCTACGGCTCCGAAAAGCCCGAGGAAGCCCCGCTGGTCTACGCCCTCGTCACCAAGGACGGCGTGGAGCGGTACTGAAATACCTGAATCGCTGAGAGCGGCCCCGGGATCTGTGTGTTCCGGGGCCGTTTTTCCGCCAAAACTGCGCTTTGTGGTGGATAAAGCCGACGGAAGGGCTGATTTTGTAGATGTTTTGCCTGAGATGTGGTATAATCTATTCAATAGCGCCCAGACGGCGCAGGAGAAGAGAAAGGGTTATTCTATGAAGATCGTTTTGGTGGGCGGCGGCAAGGTCGGCACAGCGCTGGCGCGGCAGCTCAGTGAAGAGGGTCACAACGTGACCGTTATCGATACGAACAAGGCCCGTGTGGAGCATATCGGGGAGTCCTACGATGTGATGAGCATTCTCGGCAACGGTTCGTCCATCACCACCCTGTCCGAGGCGGGCGTGGAGGAAGCGGACGTGTTCATCGCAGTCACCGGCTCGGAGGAGCTGAACCTGCTGTGCTGCATGTTCGCCAAAAAGGCGGGCCACTGCCATGCCATCGCCCGCGTGCGCAACCCGTCTTACAGCCATGAGCTGGACTTTATCAAAAAACAGATCGGCATCTCGGCCATCATCAACCCCGAAATGGCAGCGGCAAAGGAAATTTCCCATCTGCTGCGCTTCCCGGGCGCAAGCAAGATCGATACCTTCGCGGGCGGACGCGTGCGGCTCATCAAGTTTGCGCTGACCGAGCAGCAGGGGCTGGACGGCGTGGCCATCCACGAGATCCCCACCCGCCTCAAGAGCGACATTCTGGTCTGCGCGGTGGAGCGTAACGGCGGGGTCATCATCCCCAACGGTAACTTTGTGCTGCAGAACGGCGACCAGGTCACCTTCCTCGCCACGCAGGAGAAGGCCCACGAGTTCTTCCAGCGTATCAATATGCCGGTGCGGCCGGTGCGCAACGCCCTTATCGTGGGCGGCGGCGCCATCGCCTATTACCTGAGTCAGGAGCTGCTGGAAAATCACGTCCGTGTCCGCATCGTCGAGCGGGACCCGGCCCGCTGCAATGTTCTGGCCGAGTCCCTGCCTGAGGCACAGATACTGAACGAGGACGGCTCCAACCGCGACTTCCTGCTCTCGGAAGGTCTGGAATCCACCGAAGCCTTCGTAGCTCTGACCAACATCGACGAAGAAAACGTGCTGCTGACCCTGTTTGCAAAAAAGCACTCCAAGGGCAAGCTGGTCACGAAGATCAACCGCCTCGAGTTCGACGATATTCTGGCCGGGCTCGATCTGGGCAGTATCGTCTACCCCAAGTACATGACCTGCGATTACATCGTGCAGTACGTCCGCGCCCTGCAGAACGAGGCCGGCAACAACATCAAGACCCTTTACCGCATCCTCGACGACCGCGTGGAAGCGCTGGAATTCACTGTCCATGAGGAGAGCCGGGCCACCGGCGTGCCGCTGAGCCAGCTGCATCTGAAAAAGAATCTGCTGCTCTGCTGCATCACCCGCGGCGACCATATCCTCATCCCCCGCGGCGGCGACCAGATTCAGGTGGGCGACAACGTCATCGTCGTCACGCTGGAACACGGCCTGCATGACCTGCGGGACATCGTGGAAGAGTAACGGGGGACAGGACGTATGAATTATGCGATCGTCTTTCGTCTGCTGGGCTACATCCTGATGATAGAGGGCGCGCTGCTGCTGCTCCCGGCGGTGACGAGCCTCATCTACGCCGAGTGGGCCGTCATGGGCGTGTTCCTGCTGACGGCGGCCATCAGTGCGGCGCTGGGTTTTGCCCTGCAGGCCATCAAGCCCCGCAGCAAGGTGTTCTATATGCGGGAGGGCTTTGCGGCCACCGCCCTGAGCTGGATCACCATCAGTATCATGGGTGCAGTGCCGTTCGTCCTCACCGGCTGCATCCCGAACCCCGTGGACGCCATGTTTGAGACCGTTTCGGGCTTCACCACCACCGGTGCCAGCATCCTGCCCGGTGTGGAGGGACTGCCCAACGGCATCCTGTTCTGGCGCAGCTTCACCCATTGGATCGGCGGCATGGGCGTTCTGGTGTTCCTGCTCTCCCTGCTGCCCCTGACCGGCGGCTCCCACGTCAACCTGATGAAGGCGGAAAGCCCCGGCCCGCAGGTGGACAAGCTGGTGCCGAAGGTGCAGTCTACGGCCAAGATCCTGTACGGCATCTATTTCGCGCTCACGGTGGTGGAGGTCTGCTTCCTGCTGGCGGGCGGAATGAATGTGTTCGACTCTCTGCTCACGGCCTTTGGCACGGCGGGTACTGGCGGCTTCGGCTTCAAGAACGACAGCTTTGCCAGCTTCTCGCCCTACATCCAGTGGGTCGTGACCATCTTTATGATCCTCTTCGGCGTCAACTTCAACGCGTATTTCCTGCTGCTGCTGCGCCGGTTCCGCCGCGCAGCGTCCAGCGAGGAAGTCCGCGCCTATTTCGCCATCATTCTGGCGGCGGTGGCCGTCATCACGGTGAACATCCGCAGCCTCTACGGCACCTTCGGCGAGGCGCTGCGCCATGCGGCCTTCCAGGTCGGCTCCATCATTACCACCACCGGCTTTTCCAGCTGTGATTTCGACCTCTGGCCCACGCTGGCAAAAGAGGTGCTGGTGCTGCTGATGTTCGTGGGTGCCTGCGCGGGCAGCACCGGCGGCGGCATCAAGGTGAGCCGCTTCCTCCTGATGGGAAAGACGCTGGGCAAGGAGCTGAAGCAGGCTCTCCACCCGCAGGTGGTGGCCCCCGTCCGGATGGACGGCAAGCTGGTCAATCATGAGACCATCCGCACAACCAACGTCTTTCTGGCGGCCTACATCTTCATCTTTGCGGCGAGTTTCATGCTTGTCAGTCTGGACGGCTTTGACATGGTGACGAACTTCACCTCCATCGCCGCCACCCTGAACAACATCGGCCCCGGCCTCAATCAGGTGGGTCCCATGATGAACTTCGGGGCCTACTCCAACTTTGCAAAGCTGGTGCTCATCTTCGATATGCTGGCCGGTCGTCTGGAAATTTTCCCGATGCTGGTGCTCTTCCTGCCCGATGCGTGGAGAAGATTCTAAAAGTTTTATAACGCAAAAAATCCCCCGGTCCAGCCGGGGGATTTTTGTCTGTATCAGAACGTCAGCTCGACCTTTTCCTGCGCACGGTATTGCAGAGCCTCGAGCAGCGAATCCTCGTCGAGGAGGCGCTTGCCGGAGAGGTCGGCAATGGTGCGGGCCACCCGGAGGATGCGGTCGTGGGCGCGGGCCGAAAGGCCCAGCGTCTCGTAGGAGGCCCGCAGGAGCTGTTCAGCGGCGGGGGTCATCCGGCAGATGCGCCGCACCTGCCCGGCGGTGAGCTGGGCGTTGCAGCGCACATCCTCGTAGCCGGGAGCAGCGTACCGCTGGGCCTGGATGGCCCGGGCAGCAAGGACCTGTTTCCGCAGCTCGGCGCTGCTCTCGGAAGGGGCAGCACCATGCAGTTCATCGAAGGCCACCGGGTCCATCTCGACGCAGAGGTCGATGCGGTCCAGCAGCGGGCCGGACACCCGGCTGCGGTACTGCCGCACCGCGCTGGGCGAACAGGTGCAGGCCCGGGTAGGGTGGCCGTAGTAGCCGCATTTGCAGGGGTTCATGGCGGCGACGAGCTGGAAGCGGCTGGGATAAGTGGCGCTTCCGGCGGCCCGGCTGACCGTGATGCAACCGTCCTCGAGGGGCTGGCGCAGCACTTCGAGGCTCTCGCGGGAGAATTCGGGCAGTTCGTCGAGGAAGAGGACGCCGCAGTTGGCCAGACTGCACTCGCCGGGGCGGAACTGCGCCCCGCCGCCCGCCAGCGCAGCCGAACTGGCCGAGTGGTGGGGGCTGCGGAAAGGCCGTGCCGTCACGAGGCCCCGGCCTGCGGGCATCTGCCCGGCGATGGAGTAAATTTTCGTCGTCTCCACGGCTTCTTCCCGGGTCAGGGGCGGCAGGATGCCGGGCAGGCGGCGGGCCAGCATGGATTTGCCGGTGCCGGGCGCACCGACGAGCAGGACGTTGTGTCCGCCCGCAGCCGCGATGACCATCGCCCGGCGGGCCAGCGGCTGGCCGCAGACGTCAGCGAAATCAGGAACGTGGCTCCACGCATCGGCAGGGTCGAAGGGAACCGGAGCCGTGGGAGAAATGGGCTGGATGCCCCGCAGTGCGTCCACGACCTGACGGGCCGTTGCGGCAGGGTAGACCTGCATCTCGCTGCCGCAGGCCTCAGCGGCTTCGGCAGCGTTCTCGGCGGGGACATAGAGCGCCCGCACACCGCCGGCAGCAGCTTCCAGCGCCATGGGCAGGACGCCGGACACCGGGCGGAGACTGCCGTCCAGCGCCAGCTCCCCCAGAAAGGCCGTGTCCTTCGGCGGCGGCTCCAGCTGCCCGGAAGCGGCCAGCACCGCCAGCAGCAGGGGCAGGTCATACACCGGGCCGGTCTTGCGGACGTCGGCGGGAGCGAGGTTGATGGTGATGCGGCGGTCAGGCCACTTGAAGCCCAGATTTTTCAGGGCTGCGTGGACGCGGTCGCCGCTCTCCCGGACGGCGGAGTCCGGCAGGCCGACGATGGAGAGGGCGGGCATCCCGCCCGAGATGTCGGCCTCGACTTCCACGGGGAAGCCGTTGAGGCCCTTGAGGCCGAAGCTCTTGAGGACTGCGTACATGGGCGCTCCTTTCTGCCCGATGGGGCGGCAGAAACCATCCATAAAAGGGGATAATATTTTTTTACGGTGCTTCGAAATTTCTTCTGAGATAACAGACAAAAGAAATGAAATAGTTGGCTAAGAACTGACTAAGAAATGGGAATGACAGGGTGCAGATGCCCAAGTTCGACACAATTTTCTGTTTGAATCTATTATATTAGAGGGCATGTGAGATGTCAACGAAACACGGGCGATCTGCGATTGGAGGAAGAATCTTATGGTTGCGAAAGAGTACTGCTGTTACACCAGGCCCTATTCCAGTATCGAAGGCTTTCAGTTTGCACACACGCTGTACTACAGCGCAAGCGTAGAGGAAGAGGGAGTTGTACTGGCAGTGCGGCGGCAGCAGGGAGAAGAGTGTGTCACGGAGCAGGTCATCTGCCCGGTGGGCGACTTCGGGCGGCTGATGTCCCTGATGCGGTATCTGTGCGAAAATGGAGTAGGGCTGGGCCACTGGCTGGATGTACTGGACGACGCAGGGCAGGTGTACTGGCCCTGCACGGCTGCAAATGGGCAGCAGGAGAGCGGAAAACCTGCACGATTTGTGGCATTTGCTGGTTTTGAGGGGGAAAACTTGGTACATAATCCTGAATTGACACAAAGCGTATAAAAGCTTATATTATAAGTAGACTTGGATGAATTTGTCCATTATGGTCAAAAATTATAAAGGTAAGGTGTGCAATATGTATCAGGATGAGTATAAGCGCTGGCTGGCAGCGGATCTGGAGGACGCAGATCTGAAGCCGGAGCTGGCCAAGGTCGAGGGAAACGACGACGAGATCAAGGACCGCTTTGCCGTTGCACTGAAGTTCGGCACCGCTGGTCTGCGCGGCGTGCTGGGCGCTGGCACCAACCGCATGAACATCTACGTCGTGCGTCAGGCCACCCAGGGCCTGGCAAACTGGGTCAAGACCCAGGGCGGCAATCAGACCGTGGCCATCAGCTACGACAGCCGCCTGAAGAGCGACGTCTTTGCCAAGACTGCCGCCGGCGTTCTGGCCGCAAACGGCATCAAGGTGCGCATTTATGATGCTCTGATGCCTGTCCCGGCCCTGAGCTTTGCCACCCGTTACTATGAGTGCAATGCGGGCATCATGGTCACCGCTTCTCATAACCCCGCCAAGTACAACGGCTACAAGGCCTACGGCCCCGACGGCTGCCAGATGACCGATGACGCCGCCGCCATCGTCTATGACGAGATCCAGAAGACCGATGTCCTGACCGGCGCAAAGTACATCTCCTTTGCCGAAGGCGTCGAGCAGGGCCTCATCCGCTTTGTGGGCGACGACTGCAAGAACGCCCTCTACGCCGCCATCGAGGCACGTCAGGTGCGCCCGGGCCTGTGCAAGACCGCCGGCCTGAAGCTGGTCTACAGCCCGCTGAACGGTTCCGGTCTGGTGCCGGTCACCCACGTTCTGAACGACATGGGCGTCACCGACATCACCGTCGTGCCGGAGCAGGAGTACCCCAACGGCTACTTCACCACCTGCTCCTACCCCAACCCCGAGATCTTCGAGGCTCTGAAGCTGGGCCTCGACCTCGCCACCAAGACCGGCGCCGACCTGATGCTGGCCACCGACCCCGACGCCGACCGCGTGGGTATCGCCATGAAGTGTCCGGACGGCAGCTATGAGCTGGTCTCCGGCAACGAGATGGGCGCTCTGCTGCTGGATTACATCTGCGCCGGCCGCATCGAGAAGGGTACCATGCCCAAGGACCCCGTCGCCGTCAAGTCCATCGTCTCCACCCCGCTGGCCGATGCCATCGCT
>ULQZ01046543.1_pt1 | contig 32241 bp, 25 predicted proteins | sample 1955011 | NCBI WGS metagenome assembly ULQZ01 (sample SAMEA4835670, study PRJEB28245) | human gut metagenome | biome: gut microbiome; material: fecal sample | place: Denmark | collected 2008 | reverse complement strand
TGCGGCCGGTCAGCCTCGCACGTAGTGGGGCATGGTGTCGGGAAGCTCCATCGAGAACTCGACAAGGCCGCGCACGACGCCCCCTTCGCGCCAGGCAGTCTGATAGATGAGTTTGCGCACGCCCCGCTTCTCGATCGTGTAGACGTTGCGTCCGCCCGTCTCGATCAGGCGGCGGATGATCTCCCGCGAGCGTTCGTTGTGGCAGGGGAGGAGCGAGCGGCCCCGCACGTCGCCGTTCACGGCGATCGAGCGGGCATTCTGGTAGAGGACCGTCCCCTCGGTGTCGCAGCGCGTGACGGCGCAGTCGAGCTCGTCGCACCAGTCGGGCAGATCGTGTCGTGTCGGATCGGAAGGTGTCATGTCGTTCGGGTTTTGCGGGTTGAAACAGGGGGTCGGTCCGGGGCGTTGCGGGTGGCGTCGCACGGCGGCTGCCGCGCAGCACCCTCCGCCGCTCCGGTCGGCGGTTACTGCTGGATGCGCACCAGCTGCTCGCGGTAGGCGTTCAGGATGCGCGACTTGGAGATGAAGCCCAGGTAGTGGTTTTGCTTGTCGACGACGGGCAGCATCCACGTGTGGCTGTCCTCGAACTTCGGGAGGATGCTCTGGATCGACTCGTGTTCGAGGATGCGGTCGGGCGGCTGGATCATGTAGTCCGAGATCGGCTGTCCGTACTTCTCGCGCTTGAACATGTCCTTGCGCAGGTCGTCCAGCTGCACGATGCCGATCAGCCGGCCGAAGTTGTCGATCACGGGGAAGATGTTGCGGTGTGCCGTCGAGATGATGTGGATGATGTCGCCCAGCGTGAAGTTCTCGCGGATGCGCAGGAAGTCGGTCTCCATCAGGTCCTCGAGCTTCAGGAAGACGAAGACCGACTGGTCCTTGTCGTGGGTCAGCAGCTCGCCCTTCTCGCGCAGCTTCTTGGTGTAGATCGAGTCGGGGTCGAGGTAGTAGTTCACGGCGAAGGAGATGCAGGCGGTGATCATCAGCGGGATGAAGAGCCCGTAGCCGCTCGAGAGCTCGGCGATCAGGAAGATCGACGTCAGCGGGGCGTTCATCACGCCGGCCATCACGCCGGCCATGCCCACGAGGGTGAACGACGCGACGGGGACATTCCAGTGGAAGAGTGCGTTGCAGACGAGCGCCATCGACGCGCCCGTGAAGGCGCCGACGAAGAGCGACGGGGCGAACGTACCGCCCACGCCGCCCGCGGCATTGGTCGAGGCCATGGCGATGACCTTGAAGAACATCGTGGCGATGACGAAGAGGATCACCACCCAGTCGATGTTGCGGAAGCGGTAGAAGAGCGAACTGTCGAAGAGCTGCTGCGCGTCGCCGTGCATGAGCGACGTGAAGCCCTCGTAGCCTTCGCCGTAGAGGGGCGGGAAGATGAAGATCAGGATGCCCAGCACCGTGCCGCCGACGATCCACTTCTTGTATTGCCGGTCGAAGCGGCCGAAGAAGTTGACCACGCGCGCGTTCATCGTGGTGAAGTACCAGGCCATCAGCCCGCAGCAGACGCCCAGCAGGATGAAGAGCGGAATCTGCCACAGCTCGAAGGCATCCTCGGGGGCGAGCGTCACGGCGAGGATCGGGTCGAAGCCCCGCAGCATGAAGGCCATCGTCGTGGCGGTGATCGAGGCGATGAGCAGCGGGATGACCGACCCGGCCGTGATGTCGAGCATGAGAATCTCCAGCACGAAGACCACACCCGTGATCGGGGCCTTGAAGATCGCCGCGAGCGCTGCGCCGGCGCCGCAGCAGAGCATCAGCGTCGTGTGCTTGTAGTTGAGGCGGGCGAGCCGTCCGACGTTCGAGCCGATGGCGGCGCCCGTCAGCACGATCGGGGCCTCGGGACCCACCGAACCGCCGAATCCGATGGTCGTGGCGCCGCCGACGATCGAGGTCCAGCAGTTATGCGGGGCAATGCGCGAGTTGCGGCTCGACATGGCGTAGAGCACGCGCGTCACCCCTTCGGAGATGTTGTCGCGCACGATGTAGCGGACGAAGAGCGACGCGAGGATGATGCCCACGACCGGGTAGATCAGGTAGAGGAAGTGGGCGCTGTCGACGGGAAACCAGCGCGTCAGTCCGTTCTTGATGGCGTAGAGCAGCACCTCGAAGAAGTAGGTCCCCAGTCCGGCGAGCACGCCGACCACGACGGCCAGAAGCATCATCATCTGGCTGTTCGACAGACGCCGTGTCAGGTGCAGGAACAGGGCGTAGAGCCGGTCGGCACGCGGGAGTTTCATCGTCGGCGGTGGCGTGTCGGTTACTGGCGTGCGGCGTAGTGGCGGGCCTGCTCGGCGATCAGCTCCTTGTCCTCGAAGTAGTTGATGCGCATGGCGTTGCGTACCTCCGCAAGGGTTGCCGCAGCGGCTTCGCGGGCTTTGGCCGAGCCCGCCTCGAGCACCTTGTAGACCTCCTCGATGCGCCCCTCGTAGTAGTGGCGGCGTTCGCGGATCGGGTCGAGCACCTCGTTCAGCACGGCGATGAGCAGCCGCTTGACCTTCACGTCGCCCAGGCCGCCGCGGCGGTAGTGGGCCTTCAGCTCGTCGAGCGAGGCGTAGTCGGGTGCATATTTGGCCAGCTGTTCCGGCGTGCAGAAGGCGTCGAGGTAGGTGAAGACCGTGTTGCCTTCGATCTTGCCCGGGTCGTCGACGCGCAGGTGGTCCGGATCGGTGTACATGCTCATGACCTTCTTCTTCACCTCGTCGGCCGTATCCGAGAGGTAGATGCAGTTGCCCAGCGACTTCGACATCTTGGCCTTGCCGTCGGTGCCCGGCAGACGCAGGCAGACGGAGTTCTCGGGCAGCAGGATCTGCGGCTCGACGAGCGTCGGCCCGTAGACGGCGTTGAACTTGTGGACGATCTCGCGCGTCTGCTCGATCATCGGCTCCTGGTCCTCGCCCGCCGGGACGGTCGTCGCCTTGAAGGCCGTGATGTCCGACGCCTGGCTGATGGGGTAGGTGAAGAAGCCCACGGGGATGCCCTGGCGCTGCGTCGTGTCGCCCTCGGCCGCCCCCTCGGCAAAGCCGCGCAGCTGAATTTCGGCCTTGACCGTCGGGTTGCGCTGCAGGCGCTGCACGGTCACGAGGTTCATGTAGTAGAAGGCCAGCTCGCACAGCTCGGGCACCTGCGACTGGATGAAGAGCGTCGAACGTGCGGGGTCGAGCCCGGCCGAGAGGTAGTCGAGGGCCACCTCGATGATGTTCTGCCGGATCTTTTCGGGGTTGTCGGCGTTGTCCGTGAGGGCCTGTGCGTCGGCAATCATGATGAATATCTTGTCGTACTGGCCCGAGTTCTGCAGCTCGACGCGGCGGCGCAGCGAACCCACGTAGTGTCCCAGGTGGAGGCGGCCCGTCGGGCGGTCGCCGGTGAGGATGATCTTTTCCATGTGCGGCTTGGTTGTATTGTCCATGTGAATGTTGTCCTGTTGATCGGCAAATATAGCACAAATCACACAAACTTACGAAAAACCCGCTGCGGTTGCGGAAAAAGTTGGCGATTATCGGTATTTTTTATATTTTGGTCCGCTGAAATAGTTACCTTTTATGACGATCATCCAACTTGAATACCTGTTGGCCGTGGCCAACTGCGGCAGTTTCTCGATGGCTGCCGAGCACTGCTTCGTGACGCAGCCTTCGCTGAGCATGCAGGTCAAGGCCCTCGAGGAGGAGCTGGGCGTGGTGCTGCTCGACCGCTCGAAGAAACCCGTGATCCCGACCGAGGCGGGCGCCGTGGTGCTCGAGCGCGCCCGCGAGACGCTCAAGGCCTACAACTGCATCCGCGAGGCGGTGGCCGAACTCAAGGGCGAGACGGCCGGCAAGCTGCGGCTGGGTGTCATCCCGACGATCGCGCCCTACCTGCTGCACAAGTTCATCCCGGCCTTCGTCCGCGACTTCCCGAAGGTCGAGCTGGAGATTTCGGAGATGATTACCTCGGAGATCGTCACGGCGCTCAAGCGCGACCGCATCGACGCGGCGCTCGTGGCCAGCGGCACGTGCGGCGAGGGCATCCAGGAGCAGGAGCTCTTCAACGACCGCTTCTTCGCCTACGTCTCGCCCGAGAATCCGCTCTACGAGCGGCAGAACATCCGCATCGAGGAGATCGACCTGAAGGACCTCGTGATCCTGAGCGCCGGCAACTGCATGCGCGACCAGATCATCGAGCTGTGCCAGGCCAAGCGTGAGATGCCGTCGCACTTCTCCTTCGAGTCGGGGTCGCTCGACACGCTCATGCGCATCGTCGACTGCACGGCCTGCCTGACGATCATCCCCGAGATGGCCATCGAGTTCATCCCGGCCGAGCGGCGCGACCGCGTGAAGACCCTCGCCAAGGGGGCCACCTCGCGCAAGATCGCCGTGGCCGTGCGCCGCACCTATGTCAAGGGGTCGATCATCCGGGCCCTCACCGATACGATCATGGCGCATGCCGCGCCCGGCAAGTCGTGAGCGGCGGCCGGGTGGGGGCGAACGGATGGCAAGTCGGAAGCGCCCGGCGGCACGGGCGGGAACGACCCGTTGAACGGGTCGGCCGGTTGAGACTGTCCGAATCGGAGCGGGCGTGCGCGGCGTGCGCGCGTCGGACGGGGTTCCGGGTGCGGAACGCCGTTTTTTTGTCGCGTTCGGGGCGGCCGGAGCTATTTCTTGGCGTGTAATTTTCAAATCTTAATTCTATTTCGTACCTTTGCAAGGTTATAGACATATATTATTGACAAGGAATTTATGAACAAACTGATCGAAACGATCGTCAGCGCGATTGAAGATAAAAAGGGAAAGAACATCGTATCGCTGGACCTTTCGGGATTCGACGGCGCCATTTGTTCGCAGTTCGTGGTCTGCAATGCGGACTCCACGACGCAGGTGGCCGCCATTGCCGCGGGCATCGAGGAGAAGGTACTCGAAGAGCTCGGCGAGAAGGTCTGGCGCATCGAAGGGCAGCAGAATGCCCTGTGGATTGCCATGGACTACGTGGATGTCGTGGTGCACATCTTCCAGACCGAGCTGCGCAGCTTCTACCGCCTGGAGGAGCTGTGGGCCGATGCTCCCATGCAACATTACGAATACGAAGAATAGAAGGAGACAATGACAACAAAAGGAAACAGCAATAAACCCCGGGTGAACATGCCGCGGCCCTCGTTCATGTGGGTCTACGGCATTCTCGGGGCCCTGATTATCGGCTGGGCACTCTTTGGCCAGTCGGACGACACGCCCCTGCCAAGCGACTGGTCGACCGTCGGACAGATGGTCGAGGCCGGCGAGGTGGAGAAGATCGAGATCTTCAACCGCGATCAGGCGCGGGTCTACCTTACGAAGGAGGCCGTCGAGAAATACCGCACCGACCCCGATGACAAGCGCTTTCACCGCATGCCCGCCCGGGGCGTGCAGCTGATCTTCACCATCGGCTCGGTGGATTCGTTCCGCGAGGACCTCAGGGATGCCGAGCAGCAGTCGGGACAGCAGGTCCCGGTGGTCTATGAGAACAAGACCAACGACTGGACCAATATTCTTGTCAACCTGCTGCCGTGGGTGCTTATCATCGGCGTGTGGATCTTCCTCATGCGGTCGATGGCGCGCGGTGCGGGCGGCGGCGCGGGCGGCGGCATCATGAACGTGGGCAAGGCCAAGGCGCAGGTCTTCGACAAGGACAACTCCAAGCGGGTGACCTTCAAGGATGTGGCCGGTCTGGAGGAGGCCAAGGTCGAGATCATGGAGATCGTCGACTTTCTCAAGAAGGCGGACAAGTACCGCGAGCTGGGCGCCAAGATCCCGAAGGGGGCGCTGCTCGTCGGCCCTCCGGGTACGGGCAAGACGCTGCTGGCGAAGGCCGTGGCGGGCGAGGCGAACGTGCCGTTCCTCTCGATCTCGGGCTCGGACTTCGTCGAGATGTTCGTGGGCGTGGGCGCCTCGCGCGTGCGCGACCTCTTCGAGCAGGCCAAGCAGAAGGCCCCCTGCATCGTCTTCATCGACGAAATTGACGCCATCGGCCGCGCGCGCGGCAAGAATGCGGGCTTCTCCGGCAACGACGAACGCGAAAATACGCTCAACCAGCTCCTCACGGAGATGGACGGCTTCCAGACCAATACGGGTGTCATCGTGCTGGCGGCGACGAACCGCGCCGACATCCTCGACAAGGCGCTCATGCGTGCGGGCCGCTTCGACCGGCAGATCGAGGTGGGGCTGCCCGACGTCAAGGAGCGCGAGGAGATCTTCGAGGTGCACCTGCGGCCGCTGAAGCTCGATCCGGAGCTCGACCGCTCGTTCCTGGCGCGTCAGACCCCCGGCTTCTCGGGCGCCGACATCGCCAACGTCTGCAACGAGGCGGCGCTCATCGCCGCGCGCCACAACAAGAAGTTCATCTCGAAGGAGGACTTCCTCGCGGCCATCGACCGCATCGTCGGCGGCCTGGAGCGCAAGAACAAGATCATCTCCGACGAGGAGAAGCGCGTGATCGCCTACCACGAGGCGGGCCACGCCACGGTGAGCTGGATTCTCGAGAATGCCAACCCGCTTATCAAGGTGACGATCATCCCGCGCGGCAAGGCGCTCGGCGCCGCCTGGTACCTGCCCGAGGAGCGGCAGATCACCACGCGCGAGCAGATCATGGACGAACTGGCCGCCACGCTCGGCGGGCGCGTTTCGGAGCAGCTGACCTTCGGCGAGGTTTCGACCGGGGCGCTCAACGACCTGGAGCGCGTCACGAAGCAGGCCTACGCAATGGTCGCCTACTACGGCATGAGCGACGCGATCGGCACGATCTCGTACTACGACTCGACGGGCCAGAGCGACATGTCTTTCACGAAGCCCTATTCGGAACTGACGGCGCAGCAGATCGACGCCGAGGCCAAGGCGCTCATCTCCAAGGCCTACGCCATGGCCGAGAAGGTGCTGCGCGAGCATGCCGACGGACTGAAGCAGCTGGCCGAGCTGCTGCTCGAACGCGAGGTGGTCTTCACCGAGGATGTCGAGCGCATCTTCGGCAAGCGCAAGAAGGATATCGAGCGCGAGCGCCGCGAGGCGGCGGCCCGTGCCGCCGAAAAGGAGGCGCCGGAGCAGGCTTCGGCGAAGTCCGACTCGGCCGCCGCAACGCCTTCGGCGGACGAGGCACAGAAATCCACCGCGAAGACCGGTGACTCCTTCGTGACGGCCGCAGCTCCCGCCGCAACCGCACCCGCTGCCGATGCAACTTCCGCGAAGACCGGCGCAGCTGCCGCGTCCGGCAAATCCGCCGCGAAGGCCGGTGATGCCGCTGCTGCCGCACCTGCCGCTCCCGCTGCCGATACGCCCGCTGCGGCGGATGGCCCGGCGAAGGACTCCCGTCCGGACGGCGACCGATAAGACCGACAACCGACTAACCTCAATGCCTGAAAATGACTGACAAGATGAAGAATCTCGCGGTCCGCACGTTGAGCGGGATCGTACTTGCCGCGGTGGTCCTCGGGGCCGTCGCCTGGTCGCCGTGGAGCTTCGGCGCGCTGCTGCTGCTGCTGCTCGTTGGCGGCATGCACGAATTTTACGCGCTGGCCGAGGCGCGGGGCGACCGCCCGCAGCGCCTGATCGGCATGGTGACGGGCGCGGTGCTCTTTGCCGTCAACTTCGCCTTCCTTTCGGGAAGTGCCGGTGCGGCGGGCGGGCTCCGGCCGCTGCTGGCCGCCGGGATGGCCTTCCTGCTGCTGTTGCTGCCGCTGATGCTCGTCTGCGAGCTCTACCGCCGGGGCGAGAACCCCGCGGCGAATGTCGGCGTGACGCTGCTGGGCATCTGCTACGTGGCCCTGCCGCTGACGCTCATGGCCTACATCCCCTTCGTGGGGCGTTACGCGTGGAATCCGTGGACTATGCTCTTCTTCGTCTTCATCATCTGGGCCAACGACGTCTTCGCCTACCTCGTGGGCATGGCCTTCGGACGGCACCGCCTCTTCGAGCGGCTCTCGCCCAAGAAGTCGTGGGAGGGGTTCTTCGGCGGTGTGGCCGGAGCCCTCGTCATGGGGTACGTCGCCTCGCGCTGCATGGGCGAGGCGTGGTGGGTCTGGATCGGCCTGGCGCTCGTCGCCGCGGTGACGGGCGTGCTGGGCGATCTGGTGGAGTCGATGTTCAAGCGCGCGGCCGGCGTCAAGGACTCCGGGACGATCATCCCGGGCCACGGCGGCATCCTGGACCGCTTCGATGCCATGCTGCTCGCGGCTCCCTTCGTGGTCGTCTACCTCTGGTTTGTTCTGTGAGTTGAAACCGAAACCTTCGTCGTGTTATGAGAATCAATAAGGAAGGATACAAAATCATCTTTTTTTCGGGTGTCGTCTGCCTGCTGATCTGGTGGGGTTTCTACCGCCTGCTGGTCACCGATGCCGCCAATCTGCTGATGTGGGGCGGTACGGTGTTCCTCTTGCTCTTCTGGTTCTTCATCGTGGCCTTCTTCCGCGAGCCGCGCCGCGTGCGCATCCACGACGCCGATCTGGTCTTCGCGCCGTGCGACGGCCGCGTGGTCGTCACGGAGGTCGTCATGGAGAACGAGTACCTCAAGCAGGAGATGCTCCAGATTTCGATCTTCATGTCCATCACGAACGTCCACATGAACTGGGTCCCCGTGGGCGGCAGGGTGGAGTATTTCAAATACCATCCGGGCCGCTTCCTCGTGGCATGGCATCCCAAGTCTTCGACCGAGAACGAACGCACGACGACCGTCGTGCGCATGGAGTCGGGGCAGCCGGTGCTCTTCCGCCAGATCGCCGGGCTCATCGCCCGCCGCATCGTCTCCTACATGAAGCCGGGCGAGCCCGTGGAGCAGAACAGCGTCTGCGGCTTCATCAAGTTCGGCTCGCGTGTCGACGTGCTCGTGCCGAAGGAGAGCGAACTGCTGGTCGAGATCGGCGACCCGACCGTCGGATCGCAGACGCCCATCGCCCGTCTGCGCAAGGAGATCGAATAGCTCGCGGCAATGAAAACGACACCCCAGACCTTCCTGAAGTTCATCGCGGGGACGGCCATCGCCGCGGCCGTGCTCTTCCTGATCTGGTACTTCTCGTCGATCGTCGTCTACATCCTCGTCTCGGCCGTGCTGGCCGTCATGGGCCGGCCGCTGGTCAACCGCCTTGCGGCGCTGCATGTGCGCGGGTGGCGCGTGCCGCGCTGGCTCGCCGCGCTGGTGACGCTCGTGGTCATCTGGGCCCTGTTCGCGCTTTGCTGCTCGCTCTTCGTGCCGCTGGTCTTCAACAAGATCAACCAGTTCTCGACCGTCGACTTCGCGTCGGTCGTCAACAGCATCGGCGAACCCATCGCCCGCGTGCAGCGGGACCTTCAGAACCTCTTTGCCCTCTCGGAGAGCAGCTTCTCGCTCTCGGACGAGCTGGTGGCCATGTTCCGTCAGGTGGTTGACATGGAGTCGGTCAACCGGCTCTTCTCGTCGGTTGTCGGCGTCGTGCTTTCGTCGGTGATCGCCCTCTTCTCCATCTCGTTCATCACCTTCTTCTTCCTCAAGGACGACGGCCTGTTCTATGCCATGGTCACGGCCGTCTTCCCCGAACGCTACCACGACAACATCACGCGGGCGCTCGATTCGGTCACGGTGCTGCTCTCGCGCTACTTCACGGGCATTTTCTCCGAGAGCCTGATGCTCATGGTGGCCGTCACGCTGGTGATGATGGCCTTCGGCATGAAGGCCGCCGACGCCTCGTTTATCGGGTTGGTCATGGGCGTGATGAACGTCGTACCCTATGCCGGGCCGCTCATCGGCGGCATCTTCTCGGTCTTCGTGGGGATCATCACCCCGATCGAGGGGATGTCGGTCGGCCATACGGCCTTCGTTATTGCCGGGTCGCTGCTGATCCTGAAGGGGCTCGACGACTTTGTCGTTCAGCCCACGCTCTATTCCGAGCGGGTCAAGGCCCATCCGCTGGAGGTCTTCCTGGTGATCCTCATCGCCGGATCGCTGGCCGGCATCCTCGGCATGCTGCTGGCCATCCCCTCCTATACGGTCATCCGCGTCTTTGCCAAGGAGTTCTTCTCGCAATTCACGCTGGTGCGCAAACTCACCGAAAAGATCTGATGGAACATTTCGCCGGAGAGCACACCGCCGGGCTGCCCGTGCGTGACGGCTGCGACGCTGCGGGGGCAGCGGACGCCGCGCCCCGTTGTGCGGCAGCCGGAGTTTCCGCGGCGGACGGCCGCGAAACGGAGCGTGCAGCTGCCTCTGCGACTCCACTTCCCGCGGCGGGGACGGGCCCTGTGGAAAATCCGCCTGCCGGTGCGGCTTCCGAGGCGGGAGTTCCCGCCGCGGAGAATATCCCTGCCGGTGCGGCTTCCGAGGCGGGAGTTGCCTCCGCGGAGAATATGCCTGCCGGTGCGGCGCCCGTGGCGGAGATCCGGGGCGTGGTCGAGCACGGGCGGCGCCTGGGACGCGAGCTGGGCTTTCCGACGGCCAACCTGGCCGTCGACGAGGCGCTTGCGGCCGAGGACGGGGTCTACGCCTCGCTGGTCGAGGTCGGCGGCGTGCGCTACCGCGCCATGTCGAACCTGGGCCGTAACCCGTCGGTCGGCGGGCAGCCGCGCCACCTCGAAACCCACCTCTTCGGCTTCGAGGGGTCGCTGTACGGGCGCGAGGTGCGCGTCGTCCTGCTGCGCAAGGTGCGTGACGAGCTCCGCTTCGATACGGTCGAGGAGCTGCGTGCGCAGATCGCGCGCGACAAGGAGCAGATCATGAATCTGAAAATGAATCTCAAATAATAGAAGTAAAGCTATGTTTCTGGATTTGACACTGCCCTACAAGGTCGCCGACATGTCGCTGGCCGAGTGGGGACGCAAGGAGATTGAAATTTCCGAGCACGAGATGCCCGGACTGATGGCCGTGCGCCGCAAGTACGGCCCGAAAAAGCCCCTCAAGGGGGTGCGCGTGATGGGCTCGCTGCACATGACCATCCAGACGGCCGTCCTCATCGAAACGCTCGTCGAGCTGGGTGCCGACGTGCGCTGGTGCTCGTGCAACATCTTTTCGACGCAGGACCACGCCGCCGCGGCCATCGCCGCCACCGGAGTGCCGGTCTTCGCATGGAAGGGCGAGACGCTGCCCGAATACTGGTGGTGCACGGCCATGGCGATGTCGTTCCCGGGCGGCAAGGGCCCGCAGCTGATCGTCGACGACGGCGGCGATGCCACGCTGCTGATCCACAAGGGCTACAAGGCCGAGAACGACGCCTCGACGCTCGACTGCGAACCCTCGTCCTACGAGGAGGAGGTGATCCTCTCGACGCTCCGACAGATACTGGCCGAGGACGGTGACAAGTGGCACCGCACGGTGGCCGAGTGGCGCGGCGTGAGCGAGGAGACCACGACGGGCGTGCACCGCCTCTACCAGATGCAGGCGGCGGGCGAGCTGCTCGTCCCGGCAATCAACGTCAACGATTCGTGCACGAAGTCGAAGTTCGACAACCTCTACGGCTGCCGCGAATCGCTGGCCGACGGCATCAAGCGGGCCACGGACGTGATGATCGCCGGCAAGGTGGTCGTCGTCTGCGGCTACGGCGACGTCGGCAAGGGGTGCGCACGCTCGATGCGCTCCTACGGCGCGCGGGTCATCGTCACGGAGATCGACCCGATCTGCGCCCTGCAGGCCGCCATGGAGGGCTTCGAGGTCAAGACCGTCGAGAGCGCGCTCGCCGAGGGTAACATCTACGTCACCTGCACGGGCAACTGCGACATCATCACGCTCGAGCACATGCAGCGGATGCGCGACCAGGCCATTGTCTGCAACATCGGCCACTTCGACAACGAAATCCAGATGGCGCGGCTCGAGAAGTCCGACGCCGTGAAGACGAACATCAAGCCGCAGGTCGACAAGTACACCTTCCCCGACGGGCACGCGATCTTCGTGCTGGCCGAGGGGCGTCTGGTGAACCTCGGCTGCGCCACGGGCCACCCGTCGTTCGTCATGTCGAACTCCTTCACGAACCAGTGCCTGGCGCAGCTCGAGCTGTGGCAGGAGTCGCTCGAGGTGGGTGTCTACCGCCTGCCGAAGCACCTCGACGAGGAGGTGGCGCGGCTGCATCTGGACAACCTCGGCGTCGAGCTCACGCACCTGACGCAGAAGCAGGCCGACTACATCGGCGTGCCGGTCGACGGTCCCTACAAGGCCGAGCATTACCGTTATTGATTACTTGGTGAACCAATCGGGGCCGACGCCGACACCGGTGTCATTGCTTTTCTTATCGCTGTTACAGTATGCTGTGACGGCGATTTTTTTGTCTGCTTTGGCGCTGTTTTTGATGTGGATGTATTTGTTTATTTGTCTTTTTTGTATATATTTGTATTCACATATTTTCCAGAAAACTCTTCCGGCGTGCCTGTATCATGCGAAGGCGGCGTCCGGAAGAAAATCGTATTCAACGTGGCGCATTTATGAAATGGACCCGGAAATACGAGGCTTTGCGCCTGATCCTTGCCGTGCTCGTCTGTGCGGCAATCCCCGTTGTGAGCATGGCCGAATCCGACGACATCCAAAAATTCCCCCCCCCTTGCGCAGACTCGCTGCAATGTGATGACAATCAGGTGATAGCGGAGACATTCGCCCTCTATTACTGGCGCGATCGCATCGACCTGGACGAAAACTACCTCGACAACGGCTGGCAGATGGCCCGCATCCGCGACTACCTGGCCCGTTCGCCGCGCATCGACAGCATCACGATCTTCGCCTACGCCTCGCCCGAGGGTGCCTACCGCCGCAATGTCTGGCTCTCGGAGCAGCGTGCCGAGGCGGCGAAGGAATACCTGCTGGCACACCGCCCCGACAGCTCGGCGCTCGATCCCGAGGATATTCTGCTGCGCCCGATGCATGAGAACTGGGCAGGTCTCGAAGCCGAACTGCAGGCCAACTACCACCGCCACGACCGCGAAAAGGTCCTTTCCATCCTGCGGGCTTCGGTGGGCAACGACACGAAAAAGTGGCGTCTCGAGCAGCTCGACGGCGGCTATACCTATAAATATATTATCCGGCGGCACATGCCGCGCCTGCGTCTGGCTACGTGGATCTGCGTCTGGCGGGCTCCCGAACCGGACCTGATCGCTCCGCAACCCCGCTTCGCGACCCCATTCCGGGGCGAGACGCTGACGGCCGTCCCGCTGCCCGAGCCGGGCAAGCGCACGATCCTCGCGCTGAAGACCAACCTGCTTTACGATGCCGCCGCGGCGATCAACTTTGCCGTCGAGGTCCCCTTCAACGAGCGTTTCTCGCTCCTCTACGAGCACCATTGTCCATGGTGGTTGAGCGACAACAACAAATACTGCCTCCAGTTCCTCTCTTTCGGTGGGGAGTTCCGCTGGTGGTTCGCCCCGAAGACGCGTCCCGCAAACGAGCGGCGCGTGCAGCGCGACGCCCTCATGGGACAGTTCGTCGGCCTGTACGGCATGGGCGGCAAGTTCGACGTGCAGTTCGACCGCACGGGCTGCTACCAGGGCGAGTTTTTCAGCGTGGGCCTGACCTACGGTTACGCCATGCCCCTGAGCAAGCGGCTGAACATCGAATTTTCAGTCTCGGCAGGCTACGCGCGCATCCCGCACCGCCACTACAACCCCACGGACGACTACGAACTGCTGATCCGCGACCGGGCGAAGTCGGGTACGTGGCACTATTTCGGCCCCACGAAGGTCGAGGTGTCGCTCGTCCTGCCGCTGCTCATCAACAAGAAGAAAGGAGGTCTGCGATGAGACGTCTTGCCGCTTTCCTGCCTGTGCTGCTCTGCGTGCTCCTTGCCGGTTGCGAGCGCCGTCCGCTGGTCGAACTTACCGATCTGCACTATGTCCGGGTCTATATCGACGAGGAGTTGAAGAACGTGACGACGGGATTCTACAACGAGAACCATGCGCGTCCGGAATACGAGAGCCCCGACGTGCTGCGCGTGACACTCAGCGATCCGACGACCGACCAGGTCGTGGCCGAACGCTACCTGCGCGATCGGGGCAGCGACGAGCGCGGCAACTATTACGAGGGGTATATCTCCGTGAAGCCCGGACGGTACAATCTGCTGGCCTACAATTTCGGTACGACATCGTCCATCCTGCGCGGCGAGCATACCTATTCGGATGCCGAGGCCTATACGAATGAGATCGCCTCACACCTGCTCAACAACCTGCCCAGCCGCGGCGACCGCAGCGACGAACGCATCGTCTACGATCCAGACCACCTCATTGTGGCGCGCTGCGAAGGGGTAGAAGTTCCTCTGCGTACCTATATCGATACGTTGCGCACGGCATCGGGCGACTACTTCATGGGACAGAGTATCGTGAAGTCCTATTACCTTCAGATCCGGGTCAAGGGAATCCAGTGGGTGTCGTCTGCCGTCTCGCTGCTGACCGGGGTCTCCGGCTCGGCACGCCTGCATGACGGCGGCGTCAACGAGGACGATCCCGTGACGCTCTATATCGAGATGCGGCGCAGCGACGAACCCTCGCGCACGGACGACACGGCCGTAATCTATGCCACGTTCGGCATGTTCGGCCGGCTGCCCGATACGGACAACAAACTGGAGGTGTCGTTCGACTTTCTCACGCGGGACGGGCGGGCCTTGTCGCACGAGTTCGACATCACGTCGAAGTTCGATGAGCCCGATGCCGTCGAACATCAGTGGCTGCTGCTCGACGACGAGATCGAGATTCCCGAGCCGCCCGAAGAACCGGGCAGCGGGGGCGGTTTTGAGCCGGGCGTGGACGACTGGGAGGATGTCAATTCAGACATAATCATCTGACGAATGCTTTTCGTCGATAGAAAATACATATACAAAACAACAATTCAATTTATTCACCAAAAACCCATTTATCTCTTGCTATGAAAAAGTTTTTCCTTTTGGCAGCAATGGCGGGCGTAGCGCTCACCGGCTGCGTGAAGACCGAATCGGAGGTTGCTGTGAAGTCCGATTCAAACCGGATTGTCTTTGACAACCCCGTGGTATCGTCGGTGACGCGTGCGCTGATCGACGGTACGGAGTATCCTACGGATGTACCCTTCTCGGTGTATGCCCAGTACAAGAATGCCAATACGGGCGAGAACCTGCTCTACATGGAGAATGTGACGACGCAGTATGTTACGTCGACGCCCGGTACGAATCAGGAGTCGTGGGTTCCCGTAGGCAACTATTATTGGCCCAAGCAGGGAACGCTCTCGTTTGCCGCCTACTCGCCGACGGCAGCTTCGACTGTTTTCAACACGGTTTCGTGGGCTGACGATTCCGGCTTCACCTTCGACAACTTCAATGCCGCAACCAATCAGGCAAACTCCTACGACCTGATGTACAGCGACTATGTAGCCGATCAGGAGCAGGGTGATGAGGCTGATTACACCAAGTATTACGGTATTCAGCTGACCTTCCGTCACGCTTTGTCGGCGCTGGTATTCCGTGCAAAGGCTGCGGACGAATACGATGGTGCCGAGATCAAGGTAAAGACGATCGAGGTGCTGGAGGCCTACAATCAGGGAGACCTTACCACGAACAATGCCGACAACACTGCCGGTTGGAGCGATTTCCAGAATCCTACTACGATGGCTGTGGCCAATATTGCCGGTGCCGCCTTGGATCATACCGATTTTGCACAGCAGGGCGATGTGCTGCTGATGGTCCCGCAGGCATTCGATCACAACGGCGGCGTGCAGGTGAAGATCACCTATACGATCGACACCGAATCCAATGCTACGATGACCCAGACCCATACGGTTGATCTGTCGATGCTTACAGAGAATGGCACAGTGACGGCTCATGCTGACTGGAAGATGGGCAAGCGTTATATCTATGACATCACCATCGGTCTGGATCGCATCTACTTTGCTCCGACGGTTACCGACTGGGAGGATGTTACGGTTACGGGCGAGATCGAGTAATTCCGAGCCTGACCTTTCCAGGCGCGCGACGCCCGAGCTTAATCTGCGAAGGGGTGATACCCTTCGCAGGTACCAATTAAAAATGACCTTCGCATGAAACGGCTGATCTGGATCGTCCTTCCGCTCTTTGTGGCGGCGGGTTGTGTGAAGAGCACGGGAGAGACGGAGCGCCCCGTGGCGCTCGTCTTCGAACCGGCCCTCCACACGACCGTGCGCTCCGACGCCGCGGCGTATCCCGACGTGCGCCCCTTCGGGGTGTACGCCTGGCAGTTGCCCGTGGACCGGTCGTGGCGGGAGGCGGCCGCGCAGGCCGTGCCCTACCTTGCGGATGAACGGGTCGGTTATGCGGACGGAGTGTGGAGTACGCAGACGGCGCTGCTGTGGCCCGGGGACGGGCAGCGGCTGACAGCCATCGGGTATGCTCCCTATGGCGCGGCGACGGGTTGCGATGCCGCGTCGGGCGTTCGCTTCGACGGTATCGACGTGCGGACGGTGGGTGAGGAGCTCTGCTATACCGCCCCGCAGGCGGATCTCTCGCAGGCGGACAACGGCGGTGTGGTGACGCTGCCTTTCCGTTCGGCTTTCGCGCAGGTCGACTTCCGGGTCAAGAGCCTGGCGGGGGACGACGTGTCCCTGACGGTGCGCCGCATCGAGCTTGACGCCGCCAGCTGCGTGGGCAACTTCCATTCACTGCCCGAGCCCGAATGGACCCTTGAAGGGGAGGCGGTGCCGGTGCTCTTTTTTGAAGGCGAATGCCTGTTGCGCAATACGCCGCAGGTGGCGGGGAGTACGCTGCCGATGCTCCCGCAGCAGTTGCAGGCTCCCGTCAGCGTGACCTTTGAGGCGCCGGCTCCCTCGGGGGAGACCATCACGCAGACGATCCGGACCGAGCCGCTCGGCACGCGGCTCGAAGCCGGAAGACACTATACCTACACGCTTTCGGTAAGCGTCGATCGCGTAGATTTTCTTTTGCAGATCATTGAGGACCGTATCAAATGATATTCGGATGAACGCATTTGCACGACATACGCGCTGTCTGTTGCTGTTGCTGGCCGCTGCGGCGGGGTGCAGCAAGTCCCAGGCGCCCGATACGCCCCCCGGGCCCGAACCCGGGGTTCAGCCCATCGTCTGGAACGTCGACATGGAGCGCAGCGCCGCAGCCAGCCGCTCGCTCATCGGCTCGCAGGCCGATGCGGGCGACATTCCGATCACGCAGGCCTGCACGCCGGTCGGAAACGGCGGGGAGGGCGAGGCGATCGGTATTTGGGCGGACTATACGTATAGGGATGCCGACGGTATGCAGAAGACCGTGAAAAACCTTTTCGAGGGAACGCGCCTGATCTATGCCGACAAGGTGAACGGAAATCCCTATGACGACTGGAATTACGCGGGCACGGATCTCTACTGGTTTGTTGGCGGAAAGTACAAGTTCCGCGGCTATTTCCCGCAGAAACTCGAAGATCAGGTACTCACGACCTCCGATGCCACGACCTTTGCCATGACCTACTCGACCTCGGACTATCAGGAGGACCTGCTCGTCGCCTACAACGAGGTCGACACGACCGATTCGTCGGTCGATCTCTCGCAGCCCGTGACGCTGAATTTCAAACATGCGCTGGCGGCCGTGCGCTTCCGCGTGGAGGCGAGCTACGACAATACCGATTACCTAACTTCGTGTTACCTCCAGAACGCCGATACGAAGGATTTCGCGTCGATCGGCATCCTGGTGTACGGCACCGAGACTGCCGCGGACGACTTTTTCTGGAGCATGAGTTACAATCCGCCCGCGACCGAACGGATCTATTACTGGAGCAACAGCGGTGTCGAATTTTCGACCGAGACGCAGACCTCGACCGTCCGGCCGGCCCTCGCCTATACGCAGGCCGGCACGACGTCCGGCGAGCAGTTCACGCGCAACGACGGCTGGCTGCTGATCCTGCCGCAGGCCTCGTCCGGGAATCTGCAATTCTGCTTCACCACGCGCAACGCCGAAGAGGGCATCTATCGGGTCACCATCCCGAAGGGCACGGAATATGACGACAACGGAGACGTGATCTCGGAGGAGTATCGGCCCGGAAAGCGGTACACCTATACGATCCGGATCAACGAGGCGGATGTGGAGCTGACGATCACCGCGGCCGACTGGAACGTGCGCGACTCCTCTTACGACATCGAACTGTGAGACGATTAACCGGAAGAAATCATGCGTAGGATATCCATATTACTGATTGTTTCCCTGCTGCTGTCGCTTGCCGGCGGGTGCGGCAAGGCCGAGCCCGGAGCAGGTGACCATACGAAGGAGCCCGGGGTGCGCGAACCGGCCACGCTTGTGCTGACGGCGGACCTTTCGGCGCTTGTCGCCTCGACCGGGACCCGTGCGTCCAAGGCCGATGTGAACCTGATCGACCACATATCCCTGTTCCTGATCGATTACAACGACAACCGGCTCGTGGCCTACCGCAACATCTTCGATCCCAACAATCCGGCCTATCCGCAGATAGCCAACGATGCGGACGGGTCGAACGGCTTTGTCAACGATGTCGGGCAGGTCGATTCGACGTTGGGCCAGAGCCGCGTCGTGCGCGTGACGTTCGATTACAACGCCCCCAAGCACGGCGATGTCGAGAAACTCGCGCGGGGCAATTACGTCCTGCTTGCCGTGGCCAACTATTCCGAGTCGGATACCTTCGGCAACACGGGGGTTGCGGCACGGGTCCAGTCGCTGGTCGCGAATTTCGATCCGAACTCCGGCATCGAAAACTTCAATCCAGGCCGTGCGGATTTTTACAATCTCCAGTTGCGCATTCCCGAGATCGAAGGAGCTCCCTTCCCGTATCTGCGTCCGAGCGATGTACTGATTCCGCAGAGCTGCTCGGAGAACATCAATCTGGTGGCCGGAGTCAACAAGACGTCGGTCAAGCTGGAATATACGAGTGCCCGCATCCGGATCGACGTGCGCAACTACAGCGACGTCGAGCTGACGATTTCGGACCTGACGTTCAGCGACAACTTTACGCAGTCGACCTGCTATCTCTTCTCGCGGCTCGATAGTGACGGGAATTATGCGCTCGCGACCGATTATCACGGCAAGGGTGCCCCGGTCGCTACGCACGAGAATGCGATCACGCCGTTTGTTCCGGGGCAGCGCATCACAAAGGAGATGGGGGTGACGACGATCTTCGACGGCCTGATCTACGAGAGCCGCGATCCGGACAACAACTATGTCTACACGCTGGAGGTCGGTACGGATGACTATTATACCTTTTCGCTCAGCAACGACGGCAAGCGAATCTACCGTCTGTCGGATGTGGATGCGCAGGGCCCCTATTTCATTATCAAGCGGCGCGGTCTTCAGAGCGGGGAACTGGATTCCTATCTCTATGTCGAGAATGACAGGCTCTATGTTACGGAGCAGCGGCCCAGCGGGACCTATTCGCCTCAGGAGGTGCTCGATGCGTGCAAGGAGGCCAAATACTACAATTACATCTGGAAACTCGAAAAGAGCGGCTCGGGTTACTACGTGCGCAATGTCGAGACGGAGGATTACATCCAGAAAATCACCGTGGCGGCCCCCGATTCGCCCGGAGAGCAATATCGGCTGCAGATGGTTGGATGGGAGGATTATGCGACGCAGGCCGAACTGTTTACGCTGACGCAGAACAGTACCGGCAGCGGGTATTACCTGTTCCGATCGGGAACTATCGGAGCCTATCTCAACATCCGTCCCGGAACCTCGGGGAGCGAGGTCGTGGTGGGATATAACGGAACCGGTGAGTGGTCGCAGTTTGTGCTGTATCCGGTCCAATATGGAAAGGCCGTGCGCGAAGCGGTGGTTCTCCGCACGATCGACAGCGAGACGGCCGTGGCGAGCGATGTCCACGAGATCCGGCGCAACGACTTCATCCGGGTGCAGGTCGGCGTGACCTACAATCCCTACCGGGGCAATTTCGATTTTGTCGTCGAGGAGTGGAAGAGCGGCGGCGGCGAGATAACCTTCAAATGATAACCGGCAAGCTATGAAACGACTGATATACTGCTTTAGTCTCTGCGGACTGCTCCTGTCGGGGTGCATCAAGGACCCCGATCTGAGGCAGGTGCAGCCCGGCGAGGGCGACGTGTGGGTAAACCTCGATTTCGGCCATACCGATTTCGACGAGGTGCAGATTACGACGCGCTCGACGCTCGGACAGGTGGCCGAGTCGCGTGTCTCGAATCTTTATGTGTTCCTTTTCGATCAGAACGGGAATCGTGTTGCCGGCCATTTCTTTGACAACAGCAACAAACGGGATTCGCATAGTAGCGTGATTTCGGCCAATGTGAACTGTTGGATGGTCGACAATCAGTTGAGCAGCACGGAGCCCAAAACTACCGGTACCATCCGGATGAAGGTTCCGCAACTTACCGGAGGTGAGATTTGTATCGTGGCCAATCTCGATACCGATATTTTCAGCATCTCGTCCGAAATGTTCGGTTTCATCCAGACCCGCGACGAACTGATGGAGATGGTCGGTACGTTGAACCACGATACGACGGACCGAACCGGCCGTTTCCCCATGACAGGAGATGTGACTGGGATCACCGTCAGTCAGACCGGCATTACGTCGTCAACGGGCGATGCCGTCTCTGTCTCGCTGTTCCGCGTCGACGCCAAAATCGAGGTCCGGGTCCGTGCAGCGGTCGGCAATGAATCCTCAGTCACGACGACGGACGGCGAGACCGTGCAGCGCATCAAAAGTTTCACGCCCGAATCGTGGCAGGTGATAAATCTTCCGCGCGGCAGTTATCTTTTCGAGCGAGATGCCGGAACGGAGAATCATGATGCCGATGCAGGCCTTTTCAACAGTTATGACGTGGCTTTCGAGAGCCAGACATTGAAGACTTTCACCTATGTCAACAGCAGTGGACAGTCCGTTCAGGTAGAGGATGGCGCGGAGCATGGTTTTTCGTTCTACATGTATGAGAACCGTCCCGAGTGCAAGAAGTCCGTAAATGAAAAATACCACCTGCGTGACCGGCGGATCAAGGATGCGGCGGGAGTGTACGATACGACCGACGGCCTGTGGGAGTATGCTCCCGAGACGGCGACCTATCTGATTATCAAGGGCGAGGTGGCGATGGATGTCGATGTGGGTGTGGGGACTCCGGCCCAGACGCTCAATGCGGATGTGGTCTACTACATTCATCTGGGGGATATCCGTACCAGCCTGGATGATTACAGCGTGAATCGCAATACGCATTACATCTATACGATTACGATCAAGGGCGTGAAGAACATCCAGGTCGAGGTCTCGACCAACGTGGAGAACGAGTCGGGCGCAACCGGACATGTCTACATCGCCAAGGAGTCGGTCTATACGTTCGATGCGCACTACGGGCAGCGTGTGTTCGTCTTCGATCAGGAAAACATCACGCCGGAGGATGTCACCTGGTATGTCAAGACCCCCTTCGGCCGCGAAGGCATGCCCGAGCGGGTCAACGGCGTGGAGATTCCCAACGGTCTCGACTATAAGTGGGTGTGGTTCCGCGTGAACGAGATCGACACCAGTACGGATCAGTACAGCAAGAGAAACCGGTCGTACCATCCCGATGAGGTGATGGATGTGCTGGAGTTCTGCCAGTATATGCGGGAGCAGAAGACCCTTTTCGACCAGAACCTGCCGAACGATTTTCGGGGGGAGGAGGATCCCGAGCTCAAGCAGCAGTATCCCGATCATCCCGAAATCTACCGGCGTTACCGGATTTATGTGACCATCTTCGTCGACGAGTTCTATTACGATCGCGACCCCATCTCGGGGGAGGTGCGTCCCACGTTGTGGAAGGAGTTTGTCAATCAGGACAACCGCATGATGCACATCCTGTGCGATACGCAGTTCAGTGCCGACGGCGACAGCTCGGCGACGGGCAGCGTCGTGACGATCCGCCAGCGGTCGATCCAGTCCGTTTACGACAAGCATCTGGAAAGTCTGAATACCGGCTGGGGATGCGAGGTGATCGACGAGTCGGAAGGCATCCTCTGGTTTTACAACCGCAACGAGACATACTCCGACGCGGACGCGGCGATAGCTCGTCCCAATTACGGCAACAACTCCCGCTCGAACGGCCTGTACAATACGGCGCGGTTGTGGCAGTTGACTGACGGCAACGGCGAGTTCAATTACAGGTATTGGACCGATTACCTCGATTATGATCGGGAGAACGATTACAATTTGATTTTCCTTAAGGACCAGGATGACCTGGCAACGGCCCGTTATACGTGCCTGATGCGTAATCGGGACAACAACGGAAACAATGTGATCGACCCCTCGGAGGTTCGTTGGTACATTGCGTCGATCCAGCAGCTGACGGCCCTATATGTCGGTGACGGCGGAATCCATGAGGATGCGTGGCTGTATGACCGGTACAATAATTACGGCGTGAACGAAACGAATGCGAACGGGGCCGTACTGTGGCGTCTGCATGTGGTCAGCAGCACCCTGTGGGGCAAGGATGGCAACTACAGCAATTATCCCACGATGTTGTGGGCGGAGGAGGGCTTGTCGACGAGTGCTTATCAGCAATATGCCAATGTCAAACCGGGACGCTATGCCGTGCGGTGTGTACGCAATCTCGGTATGGACCCGGCAACCGAGCAGGAGGCTGTCGCCAATCTGAACGATGCCGATAAGATGCCCGATTTCTCTGTCGTTTTCGAAACCGTGAATGAAACCAACGACAAGAATTCGGTGTATCGGTTTAATCTCACCCGTATCAATAAAAAATCGATCCGCAGTATTGACGTTTCAGGCGAATTGGACCCCAGTGACGAATATTCACCCAACTCCCGGACCTATTCGGCATTTGAAACGGGCCCGGAGGTCAGCTATGCGAGCAATTATCCGGCATTGAAGACCCTGCTCGAGAACGGCGAATCCCCGTGTCCCGAGGGTTACCGGGTTCCCAATATCCGAGAGGCCAGCCTTATGTCGAACTATATTACCGCGGATGTGAACAGCAACTGGTGGAGCGAGCATTATACCTTTGTCAGCACGTTCTACTCTTTCGGCCAGTACGGAAAACAGTATGAGGCCTATGAATCCTCCTGGTACTGCAGGGACGGCCATGTTACGATTGCCAAACCCGATGGGGCATCCGTAATCCGCTGTGTGCGCGACATAGAGATCGAGTAATCCTGCAATGACCTTTAAAGCGGGGCCGTCGTCGATGCGGCCCCGCTTTTTTTACGGGTAATCCCTGCGGCCGATATGTCCGGACGCTCCTGCGCACGGTTTCGGAACTCCGGACTGTCGCAACCTCCTTTTCTCTCTGCCGTGCAGCGGACTGCAGGTGACGCGATGATGGCATTGCCAAGGTGGGGGCTCTGCGGTCCGATGCAGCGGACGGGTATGGATGGCAAAAGGACGGGCTGCTGGTATACCGGCAGCCCGTCCTTTCGTGTATCCCGGGCAGCCCGTGAGGGGCTGCTCTTCGGGATGATGTGTTGCAGGGATCAATATCCGAAGATCTCCTCCTGCGAGAGGGTCTTGATCGGACCGAGCGTCTTGAGGTAGTTCAGGTCGAGGTCCTTGATGTCGCCCAGAATGGCGTAGACGTAGGGACGATCCTTGACCCACTTCTCCTGTGCGGCCTTCACGTCGTCGAGCGTCATCGTCTGGACCTTCTCGAAGATCTGCTTGTCACGATCCTCGGTCAGCCCCATGTCGCGCAGCGAGATGTAGGACCAGAGCACCTGGTCGCGCACGGTACGCTCGGTGCGCAGGCGCGAGATGAGCGACTCCTTGGCGATCTGGAAGGCGGCCTCCGACTCGGGCATGTCGTTGATGATCTCGTCGAATGCCTCGATGGCCTGCTGCATCTTGTCGTTCTGCGTGGCGATGAAGGCCATGTAGCTGTAGCTGCCGTCGGCAAACGACGGCGTCGAGAGCCATGCCGACGCGGAGTAGGCCAGACCGCGCGCCTCGCGCATCTCCTGGAAGACAACGGCATTCATGCTGCCGCCGAAATACTCGTTGTAGAGCGTGATGACGGGATCGGCCGCGAGGTCGAACTTCTCGCCGCGGTTCGAGTACTGGAGGTAGTAGAGCTGCTTGGCGTCGTACTGGGCCAGCAGCACCTCGTTCTTGTCGGTCAGGAGCGGCCGGGCAAACTTCTTCTCCAGCGGTGCGAGCTCACCCTCGACCTTGTGGTATTCGGCGAGCGTCGACTGCAGCTCCTTCTGCGGCTGCGGGCCGTAGTAGAGCACCTCGTGCTGCTTGCCCATGAGCGAGCGCACCTTTGCGAGCAGCTGCTCGGAGGTCAGCGCCTTCAGGGCGTCGTTCGACAGCGTCGTGCGGGCGATGAACTCCGGACCGTACATCATGTAGCGCTGCAGGGCGCCGAAGTTGCGGCCCTGGCTGAGCTTGCCGTCGGCGCGGCTCTTCATGGTGTCCTCCTTCATGTTGGCGAGGATCGCCTCGTCGGGCTGTGCTCCGGTGAGCAGCCCCTCGACGATCTCCATCGCCTTGGGCATGTTCTCGCTCAGGCCCGAGATCGTGATCCACGACTGGTTGGCACCGGCCTGCATCGAGAACGAGCAGGCAATGTCGTACATCTCCGAGGCGATCTGCTCGGCGCTCATCTCCGCGGTGCCGAGGTAGCTCACGTAGTCGAAGGCCATGCCTAGCTCGGGATCGTTCTCCGTGCCGGTGTTGAAGACGTAGATCAGCGTGAAGATGTCGTTCATCTCGTTCTGCTTGTAGAGCACGTGTACGCCCGGCATGGCGTCGAACTGCGACATGTCGGTCGCGTAGTTCACGAAGACGGGCTCGATGGGCTTCACGGTGCTCTGCTGGATCGAGGTCAGGAAGTCGCTCTGCTTGTCGCGGTTCGTGACGATCGGGGTGATCTTCGGAGCGGCGATCTTCTGTATGCTCTTGTCTTCGCCCTCACGCTTGTAGACGATGGCGTAGCTCTGCTCGCCCAGGTACTTGTTGGCCCAGTCGACGACATCCTGCTTCGTGATCTTGGCCATGCGGTCGAGCTGGTGCACCTCGTCGGCCCAGTCGGTGCCGTAGATGAACGAGTAGGCAAAGGCGAGGGCGCGGCTGTTGTTGTCCTCGGTCTGCCGCATGAGCTGCATCTTGTAGTTGTTGACCGTTGCCTGGATGAGCTTCTCGTCGAAGTCGCCCGTGCGCAGCTTGGCCACCTCCGCGAGCAGCAGGTCGCGCACCTCGTCGAGCGTCTGCCCGGCCTTCGGGCGGCCTGCGACGATGAACTGTCCGTAGTCGGGCTGCGCCGAGGCGTAGCCGTAGGCCATCAGGACCTTCTGCTGCTGCACGAGGTCGAGGTCGATCAGACCGGCCTGTCCGTTATAGATGATGCTGCCCACGATGTTGGCCACGTCCCATGACTTGTCCGTGGCGCCCGGCAGACGCCAGCCCAGCGTGACGTTCTCGGCCTCCAGACCGTAGACCTCGCGCACGATGGGCTCGGTGATCGGGGCTTCGGGCTCGAACTCCAGCTTCGGCAGGTTCTCGTTGGGCTGCATGTCGCCGAAGTACTTGTCGATCGTGGCGATCATCTCGTCGGGATCGAAGTCACCGGCCACGCACACGGCCATGTTGTTGGGCACGTAGTAGGTCTTGTGGTAGTTCTTGACGTTGGTGATCGAGGGGTTCTTCAGGTGCTCCTGCGTACCCAGCACGGTCTGCGTGCCGTAGGGGTGGTGCGGGAAGAGCGCGGCGTCCATCGTCTCCCAGACCTTGCGGCTGTCCTGCGTGAGCGACATGTTCTTCTCCTCGTAGATGGTCTCCAGCTCGGTGTGGAAGCCGCGGATCACGGGGTTCCGGAAGCGGTCGGCCTGGATTTTGGCCCAGTTCTCGATCTGGTTCGAGGGGATGTCCTCGACGTAGACGGTCATGTCCTGCGACGTAAAGGCGTTCGTGCCGTTGGCGCCGATGGCCGACATGAGTTTGTCGTACTCGTTCGGAATGGCGAGTTTCGACGCCTCGTAGCTGATCGAGTCGATGCGGTGGTAGATCGCCGCGCGCTCGACTTCGTCCTCCGTCTGGCGGTAGACCTCGAACAGCTGCTCGATCTCGTCGAGCATGGGCTTCTCGGCGGCATAGTCCGAAGTGCCGTAGTTGGGCGTGCCCTTGAACATCAGGTGCTCGAAGTAGTGGGCCAGACCGGTCGTCTCGGCGGGGTCGTTCTTGCCGCCGACCTTCACGGCGATGGCCGTCTGCAGACGCGGCGCCTCCTTGTTGACGCTCATGTAGACCTTCAGGCCGTTGGGCAGGGTGTAGATGCGGGTCTGCATCGGATCGCCCTGGACCGTTTCGTACTTGTACTTGCTACAAGCCGTGGCGAGCATCGACAGCACGACGACCGCCAGAATCAGAAACCGTTTCATGTTCATACGCGATGGGTATTGAGTTAGAAAATCGTTGCAAGCCAGTCCCGTACGACGGGATAGGTGTCGGTGGCGACATGGATGAACATGCCGACCGAGGCGGCGAGCTTGAGCCCCGTTCCGACGATGAACGAGAGGAACGAGCCGAAGCCGACGAGCAGGGCCTTGGCCGGGTCGCTCTTGTCGTGGAGCAGCTCGCCCAGCACGGCGCCCATGAAGGGACCGAGGATGACGCCGAAGGGCGGGAAGAGGAAAAAACCCGCGATGACGCCGACGGTGGCGCCGATGGCTCCGACCTTCGAGCCGCCGAAGCGGCGGGTCATCCAGGCGGGCAGGAAGTAGTCGGCGGCGCAAACCGCGACGGAGACGGCCAGCCAAATCCACACGGCCGGGGTCGATATGTGCGAGTAGGAGGTGAAGTAGGCGCACAGCAGTCCGGCGTAGCTCATGACCGTACCGGGCAGCACCGGAATGATGCAGCCGGCCGTGCCGATGATCGAGAAGAGGAAGGCTGCGACGGAAAGCGTGATGTCCATCTCGTGTCGTTTAAGTTCGGGTGATCGGGCCGGAGGGGGCGTCCCGGCGGCCGTCGGGGGTGTGGCCGGGCTCCTGCGGCGGAATCGCCAATCGCAAATATAACGATTAAAAACAGAAAATCTCCCCGGAAAGGGAGATTTTCTGTTAAAAATAGGTATTTCGACCGCCTCGCCGTGGTTGCGGGGCCTCGATTTCGGGTCCGGTGCGGCCCGTGTGGCTGCGGGATCGTGCCCCGGTGCTGCCTGACCCGGCGGCTTGTTGTTGTGCCCCGGTGTTACTTGACCAGCCGGTTCGTCGCCGTGTCGGGGAAGATGATCCAGGGGCGGAACTGCTTGGCCTGCTCGAAGTCCATCAGGGCGTAGGAGGCGATGATGACCACGTCGCCCACCTGCACCTTGCGTGCGGCGGCGCCGTTCAGGCAGATGCAGCCGCTGTTGCGCTCGCCCTTGATCGTGTAGGTCTCGAAGCGCTCGCCGTTGTTGATATCCATGATCTGGACCTTCTCGCCCTCGACGATGTTGGCGGCCTCGAGCAGCGCCTCGTCGATGGTGATGCTGCCCACGTAGTTCAGGTCGGCCTGCGTGACCGTCACGCGGTGGATCTTCGATTTGATTACTTCAATCTGGAATTTCATTATCGGATGCGGATGTTGTCGATTAAACGGATGTCGCCCGCCTGCACGGCGATGCAGCCCTGGATGCGGGGGGCGTCGTTCCACGTCGTGACCTCCTGCATGGTGCGGGCGTCGACCGACTGGTAGTAGATCACCTTGAGCAGCGGGTTGCGCTCGACCTCTTCGGTGACCCAGCGCTTGAGCTCGGCGGGCGTGAGGCGGTGCAAAGCCTCGACGGCGGCGCGCAGCGTGGCGTAGATGTGGGGTGCGGCGGTGCGGTGCGGGGCATCGAGCAGCGTGTTGCGCGACGAGAGGGCCAGTCCGTCCTCGCCGCGGACGATCGGGCACTCGACGATCTCGATGGGAAGGCCGAGCTGCTCGACCATGGCGCGGATCACGGCAATCTGCTGGAAGTCCTTTTCGCCGAAGTAGGCGCGGCGGGGCCGCACGATGTCGAACAGGCGGCTGACGACCTGCGCCACGCCGTTGAAGTGTCCGGGGCGCGTGGCGCCCTCCATGACCTTGTCAATGAGTCCGAAGTCGAACTGCCGCGTATCGGGCTCGGGGTAAATCTCCTCGACGGAGGGCATGAGCACGAAGTCGGCTCCGGCCTCTTCGAGCACGCGGGCATCGGCCTCCGGCGTGCGCGGATAGTGTTTCAGATCGTTCTTGTCGTTGAACTGCGTGGGGTTGACGAAGACGCTCACGACGACCGTGGCATTCTCCTTGCGTGCGCGCTCCACGAGGGAACGGTGTCCTGCATGCAGGGCGCCCATTGTCGGGACGAAACCGATTCCCGACGGCTCCACCCCGTCCAGACGGGCGCGGAGTTCCTTGACGCTTGTAAATACTTCCATCTCTTTTCGATCGGGTTGTGCGGGGGCAAAGGTAGAAAAGATAATTAAGAATGAAAAATTAAAAATTAAAAAAGCTGCCGGGCACGGAATTTTCACTGCTTTTTTTGCTATCTTCGTGCGGATTAACCCAGACAGTACCGTTATGAAAAGTACCATTCTTATGACATTTCCCCTTTTGGCCCTTGCGTCGTGCGGCAATGCCCCGCACGAGGAGCAGGCTCCGTGGATCGTCGACCGCTTCGACGACATCAAGGTCATCCGTTACGAGGTTCCGGGCTTCGAGGCGCTGCCGCTCGAGCAGAAGGAGCTGATCTACTACCTTTCGGAGGCGGCGAAGTGCGGACGCGACATCCTCTACGACCAGAACTGCACCGTGAACCTGCCCGTGCGCCGCACGCTGGAGGCAATCTATGAAAACTATGCGGGCGACCGCACGACGGAGGAGTGGAAGGCCCTCGAGAAGTATCTCAAGAAGGTATGGTTCGCCAACGGCATCCACCACCACTATTCCAACGACAAGTTCGTGCCGGAGTTCTCCGAGGCCTATTTCCGCGAGGTGGCGGCGTCGCTGCCCGCTGCTCTGCCCGGTGATCTGCAGCCGATGTTCGAGCTGGTCTGCGAGGCGATCTTCAACCCCGACCTCTATCCGACGCGGCTCAACCAGACGGCGGGCGAGGACCTGCTCTGGACCTCGTCGAGCAACTACTACCGCAACGTGCGGCAGGCCGAGGCCGAGAAGTTCTACGCCGACATGGCGGCCGCCGATGCGGGCAATCCCGAGCCCGTCTCCTACGGTCTGAACTCGCAGCTGGTCAAGGAGGAGAAGACGGGCCGCATCTACGAGCGCGTGTGGAAGGTCGGCGGCATGTACTCGCCGGCCATCGAGCGCATCGTCTACTGGCTCGAAAAGGCGCAGGCCGTGGCTGCCGAGCCGCAGAAGTCGACCATCGGCGCCCTGATCGAGTACTACCGCACGGGCGACCTGAAGCGCTTTGACGAGTACAACATCGACTGGGTGAAGGATACCGTCTCGAACGTCGACTTCGTCAACGGCTTCATCGAGGACTACGGCGATCCGCTGGGCCGCAAGGCGTCGTGGGAGGCCATCGTCAACTTCATGGACAAGGAGGCCTGCCACCGCACGGAGGTGATCTCCGAGAATGCCCAGTGGTTCGAGGACCACTCGCCCGTCGATCCGGCCTACCGCAAGGAGCAGGTCAAGGGGGTCTCGGCCAAGGTCATCACCGTGGCGATGCTGGGCGGCGACTGCTACCCCTCGACGCCCATCGGCATCAACCTGCCCAACGCCGACTGGATCCGCAAGGAGTACGGCTCGAAGTCCGTCACGATCGACAACATCACCTATGCCTACGACATGGCGGCCCACGGCAACGGCTTCAACAAGGAGTTCGTGCTGCGCGCCGAGGACCGCGAGCGGATGGACCGCTACGGCAAGCTGGCCGACGACCTGCACACCGACCTGCACGAGTGCCTGGGCCACGGCTCGGGCCAGCTGGCTCCCGGTGTGAAGGGCGGCGAGCTGCGCAGCTACGGCTCGACGCTCGAGGAGACGCGCGCCGACCTGTTCGGCCTCTACTACCTGGGTGACCCGAAGATGGTCGAGCTGGGGCTCGTGCCGTCGTTCGACGTGGCCAAGGCCGGCTATGCGAAGTACATTCTCAACGGCATGATGACGCAGCTAGCGCGCATCGAGCCGGGCAAGAACGTCGAGGAGTCGCACATGCGCAACCGCAAGCTCATCTGCGAGTGGTGCTACGAGCGCGGCAAGGCCGACAACGTCATCGAGTGGGTCGAGCAGGAGGGCAAGCGCTATGTCGTGGTCAACGACTTCGAGAAGCTGCGCGCGCTCTTCGGAGAGATGCTCCGCGAGGTGCAGCGCATCAAGTCCGAGGGGGACTACGAGGCGGGCCGCGAGCTGGTCGAGAAGTATGCCGTTACGGTCGATCCCGAGCTCCACGCCGAGGTGCGCGACCGCTACTATGCGCTCGGCATCGAGCCCTACGGCGGCTTTGTCAATCCCGAGTACGAACTCGTCGAGCAGGACGGCCGCGTCGTCGACGTGAAGATCTCCTATCCGGCCGACTACGTGCAGCAGATGCTCCGCTACTCGAAGGAGTATTCGTTCCTGCCGAACGTCAACTGATCCCGGCCGCACGCGGTGTGGCTGAACGAAGTGCGCCCGATGTTGTCGGGCGCACTTTTTTTGTGGCGGCCGGGCTGCGGGCCGTTTTGGACCGGCCGGAGTACGCGGTGTTTGCGCGGCTGAATTGCGGCCGTTTTGGGCCGGCCGGGGTATGCGGTGTGTTGGGTCGGCCGGGGCACGCGGTGTTTGTGGCGGCCGATGAAAAAAGGGACACTCCGCACAGGAGTGTCCCTTCGTCCAATTCGGCCCGGAGTCCGGGTCGCGGGAACCTTATTCGGCGACCTCTTCAAACTGGTCCTTGCCGACGCCGCAGACGGGGCATACCCAGTCATCGGGAATCTCTTCAAATGCGGTTCCGGGGGCGATGCCTCCTTCGGGGTCGCCCAGCGCCGGATCGTAGATCCAGTCGCAAACGGTGCAACGGTACTTTTTCATTTTTTTGCTTGTTTGGAATTTGATTGATAGAAATTTGGAGGGGATAAACCCCTGATTTTTCAGTTTTCGGATCTCTTGTCGCTCTTTCTGCAACGTGAATGCGTATGGCTGTTTGCGGAGCAAAATGCGTGCCTGTCAGTTTTCCTGCAACCGGGGCTCCCTGGCAGGAGCGGTTTCGTCGGCGCCCGTCCCTTCGGCGTCCGGGTCGCTCTCATCGTTCGGGTCGTCGTCCTCCTCTTCGGGCCGGTTGCCGCCGGGCGGAGTCAGCTGCGCCACCAGCTTGTCGGCCTCGGTGCAGGAGACGTAGAGCCGCTCCTCGTAGATGTCGGTGATCTCGACAAAGTTTTTCCACTCGGAGGCGTAGAGCCGCACGCGGTCGAAGCGGCGCAGGTCGATGAAGTGGCCGTAGTAGCCGAAGAATCCGCAGCCCCCGAAAAGGGGGAGCATCCACCGCATGCGGCGCTTCTCGACGCGGCGCACCGAGGCGATCTCCTCGCGGCGGATTTCGGTGATGTCGAGCAGGCAGCGGATTTCGACCTTCTCGTCGGTGACGACGATGCGGCGGGGGATCGACAGCGCCATCAGCGCCACGAGCGCCACGACGAACGACGTGAACCACGCCGAGAGGTAGCCCCCCTCGTAGAGGTGGTACAGCAGCCAGCCCAGCAGGACGAAGACCACCAGGTGGAACAGCGTCCAGTAGATCGTGCGGCGTCCGAAGTGGTATTTATAGACGGTCTGCATCGGCATCGGTCTCCCCGTTCTCTTCGCGGGCCGCAAGCAGTGCCTCGGCCACGATGAAATCCTCGGGAGTGGTGAGTTTCAGGTTGGTGCGTTCGCCCGCAACGAGCCGCACGGCATGGCCCGCGCGCTCGACGACCGACGCATCGTCGGTGAAGGCTGCGTCGTAGGACGCTTCGTAGGCCGTGCGGAGCAGGTCGGCACGGAAGATCTGCGGGGTCTGCACGATGCGCAGCCGCCGCCGGTCGATGATGTGCGAGGGGGTCTGCGTGTCTTCCGCGGCAGCGCCCGGGGTGTCGGGTCCGTCGGTCTCGCGGAACGAATCGACGGGCTCCACGACGGGAATGGCGGCACCCGAGGCAGCGGCTGCCTCCGCCACGCGGCGGATCATTTCGACGCCGGCCAGCGGCCGCACGCCGTCCTGCACGGCGATGAGCTCCGTCTCCGGGGGCAGGGCCATCAGGCCGTTGCGGACCGAGTGGAAGCGTTCGGCGCCCCCTTCGGCCACCGTGTGGGCGGCGACGTCGAAGCGGGCCGCAAGGTCGTGCCAGAAGGCGGCGTACTCCGCCGGGAGGATCGCGACGATCCGGGCGCCGGGCAGCGCCTCGGCGAAAAGGTTGATCGTGCGGGCCAGCACGGGCTGCCCGCCCAGCAG
>ULQZ01010268.1_pt1 | contig 33509 bp, 28 predicted proteins | sample 1955011 | NCBI WGS metagenome assembly ULQZ01 (sample SAMEA4835670, study PRJEB28245) | human gut metagenome | biome: gut microbiome; material: fecal sample | place: Denmark | collected 2008 | reverse complement strand
GCCCCGGCGAAGGCCCCGGCGAAGGCCCCGGCGAAGGCCCGGACAGAGACCCCGGCGACGTCGCAGCGTCGCCATCACGTCGTTCCGACGTCGCAAAAGGGACGGAAAGTGCACACAATCATCTTTTTTTTGTACCTTTGCGCCAATTTACGGAGGTTCGCATGTACCAACGAGTCATAAAACCCATCCTCTTCTCGCTCTCGATCGAGCGGGCACACCGGGTTGTTATCCTGCTGCTGCGCATCATCGGCATGATCCCGGGAGGACGCTGGCTGCTCCACAAGTGCTACGGCGTGGAGCACCCCGCCCTCGAACGCGAGGTCTTCGGCATCCGGTTCCGCAACCCCGTCGGACTGGCCGCCGGCTTCGACCGCAACGGCGAGGCGTTCCGCGAGTTCGCGGCCCTCGGCTTCGGATTCGTCGAGGTGGGCACGGTCACGCCGCGCCCGCAGCCGGGCAACCCGCGCCCGCGCATCTTCCGCCTGCCCAAAGACCGCGCCATCATCCAGCGCACAGGGCTGGCCAACCGCGGACTGGAGCGCATGATCCAGCACCTGCGCCGCCCCCACGAAGGGGTCATCGTCGGCTGCAACATCGGCCGCAACACCTCAACGCCGCCCGAGAACGCCCCGGCGGACTACCTGAAGCTCTTCCGCAGCCTCTACCAGTATGCCGACTACTTCACCGTGAACATCTGCTGCGACAACGCCTGCCGCGACGGCGCCAGCCACTCGCGCGAAAGCATCCTGCGGATCCTCGATCCGCTCTTCGACTTCCGCCGCGGACAGAACCAGTATCGGCCCATCATGCTCAAGGTCTCGCCCGACATGTCGGACGAGGCGATCGACCGCATCAGCGACATCCTGCTGACAACGCCGCTCGACGGCATCGTCGCCACGAACGGATCGCTGCTCCGCGACGGGCTGCAGACCAGCCGCGAGTCGCTCGACAAGATCGGCAACGGCCGCATCGGCGGGGCTCCGCTCACGGCCCGCACCGTGGAGATCGTGCGCCGCATCCACACCCGCTCGGGGGGCAACTTCCCCATCATCGGCGTGGGAGGGCTCATGTCGGCCGACGACGTGCGGGCGATGCTCGACGCCGGAGCCGACCTCGTGCAACTCTACACGGGCTATGTCTACGAAGGGCCCGCCCTGGTCGGAGAGATCTGCCGGGCACTGGTCGCCGATGCAGAGAAAGCCGCAGCGGAAAAGGCAGCAGCAGAAAAGGTTGCCGCTGAAAAAGCCGCGGCCGAAGCTGCCGCACAGTCTCAAACGGAGGCCCAGGCGGCACAGGAGCCGGCGTTGGATAGCGCGCCGAAGTCTCCGCAGGCGTGAACATCGGGACAAAGCATACAGCCAAACCATGAAAGCCACCATCATCACCATCGGCGATGAGATTCTCATCGGCCAGATCGTGGATACCAACTCCGTATCCATCGCCAAACACCTCAATGCCGCGGGCATCGTCGTCCGCGAGAAGCTCTCGATCGGCGACGACCACACGCAGATCATCGGGAGCATCGAACGGGCGCTGGAGGAGTCGAATGTCGTGATCCTCACCGGCGGCCTCGGCCCCACGAAGGACGACATCACCAAGAAGACGCTCGCCGAGATGTTCCACAGCGAGCTGGTGCCCGACGCCCGCGTGGCCGAGCACGTCGAACGCATGCTCACGGCGCGCGGCATCGAATACAACGAGCTCAACCGCTCGCAGTCGCTCGTTCCGGCCTGCTGCACGGTGCTCTTCAACGCCCACGGCACGGCTCCGGGCATGTGGTTCGAGCGCGACGGCCGCGTGGTCGTCTCGCTGCCGGGCGTTCCCTTCGAGATGGAGCACCTGATGCAGGACGAGGTGATGCCGCGCCTGAAGGCCCGCTTCGCCCTGCGGCAGATCGTCCACCGCACGATGATCACCGCCGGACTGGCCGAGTCGATGCTCGCCGAGAAGATCGCCCCCTGGGAGAATGCCCTGCCGCCCTACCTGAAGCTGGCCTACCTGCCCAGCCCGGGTGTCGTGCGGCTGCGCCTGTCGGCCTACGAGGTCGAGGGCGAGAGCGTTGCCCGCGAGATCGACCGCCAGTTCGAGGCGCTGCGCCGCCTGATCCCCTACCACGTCATCGGCTTCGAGCGCGCCTCGATGCAGGAGCTCGTGCACGGCATCCTCACGCAGCGCGGCGAGACCCTCGCCACGGCCGAGAGCTGCACGGGCGGGGCGATCGCCGCACGCTTCACGGCCATGCCCGGCGCATCGGCCTACTTCCTCTGCGGCGTGGTGGCCTACAGCAACGAGGCCAAGAGCCGCGTCCTGGGCGTTCCGGCCGAGGCGATCGCCCGCTGGGGCGCCGTGAGCGAGCAGGTGGCCCGCCACATGGCCGAAGGGGCACGCCGCATCTCGGGCGCCGACTACGCCGTGGCAACGACCGGCATCGCAGGCCCCACGGGCGGTTCGGCCGAGAAGCCCGTCGGCACGGTGTGGATCGCCGTGGCGACCCCCCGCGGCACGCAGGCCATCCTCAAGCAGTGCGGAACCGACCGCGGGCAGATCATCGACCGCGCCTCGGCCTTCGCCATCGGACTGCTGCGCGACTGCCTCGAAGAGGAGAAGGCTGCGGAGTAATTCCGGCATGCAACGGCGGATTTTCACCGTCCGGCGCCCCGAAAAGTCATTAATCGGTCGATATTTTGGCGATTTGCCGAAAAGATTGTATATTTGCACTCCCTTTCAAGGGATTTAATTAAATTTTTATCGAACATGAAAGTTTGCGAAATCACAGGCAAGGTGGCGATCGTGGGCAACAATGTCTCGCACTCGCACCACAAGACCAAGCGCAAGTTCAGCCCCAATCTGAAAACCAAGCGCTTCTGGTCGGAGCAGGAGGGCCGCTGGATCACCCTGAAGGTGTCGGCCGCCGGCATGAAAACCATCAACAAGAAGGGTCTTGCAGTCGCACTGCGCGAGGCTGTCGCAGCAAAGGCCGTACACTAAAAACTCGTAACAAATGGCAAAGAAAGGAAACAGAGTTCAGGTCATCCTCGAGTGCACCGAACAGAAGGAGAGCGGCGTTCCCGGAATGTCCCGCTACATCACCACCAAAAACAAGAAGAACACCCCCGAGCGTCTGGAGCGCAAGAAGTACAATCCGTTCCTGAAGCGGGTTACCGTTCACCGTGAAATCAAATAGTAAGGAAGCTTTATGGCAAAGAAAGTAGTCGCAACGCTGAAGACCGGCACGGGCAAGCAGTTTACCAAGTGCATCAAGATGGTCAAGTCGGAGAAGACCGGAGCCTACATGTTCAAGGAGGGCGTCATCGCCAACGACCAGGTAAAGGATTTCTTCGAGAAGAAGTAGTATTTAAGAGCGATCTTAAATACAAAGGGCGTCTTTCGGGACGCCCTTTGTGTGTTTTCGGCTCCGACCCGCGGAGGTCAGAACCGATACGCGGAGGTCAGAACAGGCGCTCGGCGGTCAGAACAGATGCACGGCCCGCACGAGGAACTTGTTGTACTTGGGAATCCCGACGACGTAGGGGGGCTTCATGTCCATGTGGGAGGTGTGGACGCTCTTTTCGTCCTGCTCGGTCGAGGAGAAGTAGTAGACCAGCCGGTCCATCCGCTTGCCGCCATGCTCCTTGAGCGCATCGTTGAAACGGTTGCGGGCCTGCCGGTCGTAATGCATGCGCGTCCCGCCGTTGAAGTTGTTGCCGATGGCCAGCACCTCGTCGATGGCCGGGAGATACCACCCCTCGCCCTGCTCGCGGCACCACTTGAAGGCCGGGAAGTCGTCCCACGACAATCCGTTCTCGGCGATGTAGCGGGCCACGATCTCCATGTTGACCCTTCCGTCCGTCCGGTCGACAGCCCCCACCGTGCGCAGGTCGGGCTTGCGGAACACGCTCCAGGGAATCATCACCTCGTCGAGCGAAACCACCATCCCGTGCAGGCCGTCTTCCGTCACCTTGCAGACAACCCCCTTCACGCCGTTGAAATCGTAATAGTCCCCCACGGCATAGCGCTTGAGTTCATACTGCACGGGGAGCGCTGCCGGTGCCGCCGGAGCGGAAGCAGTCGCGGATGCCGGAGTCGGGGCCGCAACGGGGGCATCCGGAGCAGGAGCAGGAGCAGCGGGCGTGCCCGGCACAGGAACATCCGGAGCCGGGGCAGCGGGCGTACCCGGAACGGGAGCAGCAACCTCGGGAGCCGGGGCCGGTACGGGAGCATCCGGAGCAGGAGCAGCAGGAGCACCCGGAACCGGGGCAGCAACGGGGGCATCCGGAGCAGGAGCCGGAGCAGCGGGCGTGCCCGGTACGGGAGCAGCAACCGCGGGAGCAGGAGCCGGAGCGGCCGGCTGCCGGAAGCGGTCCGTCTCGCCGTTGGCATAGCGGATATAGTCGATCCCGGCGACGGGCAGGACATAGGTCGGGCCGTCGGGATTCGAGAAGCGCTTGTAACGCACCGTCTCGGGCGAGACCTCCGTCACGCGGGCTTCGATGCGCGTAGAGTCGGTCCTAACGATCAGATCCTGCGCCACGGCGGCCGAAATGCCGCAGCACAGCGCCCAAAACAGCAGCAGCGTGCTTTTCTTCATCTTCACAAAGGTATATAATAGGTATATCGCAAAGGTAACGTTTTTTCCAAACTTTCTTGTTATCTTTGTGCGGATAATGTATTGCTATGGGATTCTTCGACATTTTCAAAAAGAGACAGGATAACGCCGCGCCGGCCCCGCAGGAGGAGGCGCGCGAGGAGCGGCGGCAGCTCGACGCCGGGCTGGAAAAGACCAAGACGGGCCTCTTCTCGAAACTCGCACGCGCCGTGGCGGGCCGCTCGACGGTCGACGCCGACGTGCTCGACGACCTGGAGGAGGTGCTCATCACCTCGGACGTCGGCGTCGAGACGACCGTGAAGATCATCCGCCGCATCGAGGAGCGCGTGGCCCGCGACAAGTACATGAACGCCTCGGAGCTGCAGCGGATCCTGCGCGAGGAGGTCGCCGCCCTGCTGGAGGAGGCCCACGCCACGGAGGGCAACTTCGGACTGGACGCCCGGCCGGGCGAGCCCTACGTCGTGATGGTCGTGGGGGTCAACGGCGCCGGCAAGACCACGACCATCGGCAAGCTCGCGGCCCAGCTCACGAAGGCCGGGCGCAAGGTGTGGATCGGCGCGGCCGACACGTTCCGCGCCGCGGCCATCGACCAGCTCAAGGTGTGGGCCGACCGCGCCGGAGCGACGATGATCCGCCAGGAGATGGGCTCCGACCCCGCATCGGTGGCCTTCGACACGCTCACCTCGGCCAAGGCCAACGGCGCCGACGTCGTGCTGATCGACACGGCGGGCCGCCTGCACAACAAGATCAACCTGATGAACGAGCTGACGAAGATCCGCAACGTCATGTCGAAGGTCATCCCCGGCGCGCCGCACGAGGTGATGCTCGTGCTCGACGGCTCGACGGGACAGAACGCCTTCGAGCAGGCCCGGCAGTTCACGCAGGCCACGCAGGTCACCTCGCTGGCCATCACGAAGCTCGACGGCACGGCCAAGGGCGGCGTAGTGATCGGCATCAGCGACCAGTTCCGCATTCCGGTGCGCTACATCGGCATCGGCGAGGGCATCGACCAGCTGCGCATCTTCGACCGCCGGGAGTTTGTCGACGCGCTGTTCGGCGACGCCGGGAAGTAGGAAACGTCAAGCGGCAAGGGCCGCAGCAACACCCCCGCATCCCGGCCGCGCCCCGGCGAGGGCCGGTCCCGGAGGCGGGGCGGAATCCGCGAAACGAACGACATGAAAAAAATCAACGTCATCACGCTCGGCTGCTCGAAAAACACGGTCGACAGCGAGCACCTCATGGCGCGGCTCGCCGCGGCGGGCTACAGCGTGGTCTGGGACAGCGACCGCACCGACGCCCGCACCGTCGTCATCAACACCTGCGGCTTCATCGGCGACGCCAAGCAGGAGTCCATCGAGATGATCCTGCGTGCCGCGGCCGCCAAGCAGGCCGGAAAGATCGACCGTCTGTTCGTCATCGGCTGCCTCTCGGAGCGCTATGCCGACGAGCTGCGCCACGAGATCCCCGAGGTGGACGACTACTTCGGCGCCCGCACGTGGGACGGCATCATCCGGGCGCTCGGCGCATCCGAGGACCCGGCACTGGAGACCGAACGGCTGCTCTCGACGCCGCGCCACTACGCCTACCTGAAGATTTCGGAGGGCTGCAACTGGATGTGCGGCTACTGCGCCATCCCGCTCATCCGCGGGCGCCACGTCTCCGTGCCGATGGAGACGCTCGAGGAGGAGGCCCGCAAACTGGCCGCCGCCGGGGTCCGCGAGCTGATCGTCATCGCGCAGGACACGACCTACTACGGCATCGACCTCTACGGCGAACGGCGGCTGGCCGAGCTGCTGCGCCGCCTGTGCCGCATCGACGGTATCGAGTGGATCCGCCTCCACTACGCCTACCCCGCGGCATTCCCCGACGACGTGATCGAGGTGATGGCTTCCGAGCCCAAGATCTGCAAATACCTCGACATCCCCTTCCAGCACATCTCCGACGCACAGCTGGCGGCCATGCACCGCCGTCACACGAAGGCCGAGGCGCTGGCGCTCATCGCGCGGCTGCGCGCGGCGATTCCCGACCTGGCACTGCGCACGACGCTGCTGGTGGGCTATCCCGGCGAGACGGAGGCCGACTTCGCGGAGCTCATGGAGTTCGTGCGCGACGTGCGCTTCGAGCGCCTCGGGGTCTTCGCCTACTCCGAGGAGGAGGGGACCTTCTCGGCACGCGAACTGCACGACGACGTCCCCGACGAGGTCAAGCAGCAGCGCGTGGAGCGCATCATGGAGTTGCAGCACACGATCTCGCTCGAGAACAACCTGCGCCGCGTGGGCCGTATCGAGCGCGTCATCATCGACTCGCGGCAGGGCGACTTCTACGTCGGACGCACGCAGTACGACTCGCCCGAGGTGGACCAGGAGATTCTGATCCCCGCAGCCGAACGACGTCTGCTCCGCGGCCACTTCTACGAGGTCCGGATCGACCGCGGAGCCGACTACGACCTCTACGGGCACGTGGAGACGCCACGGCCCCGGAAATAAAAAATTTGCTTTTTACCGTTCTTTTGCGTACCTTTGAAAAGTAAAAGGAACTTTACCCGAAGCCCATGGCCGACAAGAGCGTGATAGCGAACATCGAAGCCCGGATCGGGGCGCTCATCGAGGACCACAGGCGATTGAGTGCGCTCTGCCGGGAGCTGACCGCCGAACGCGACGCGCTGAAGATCGCCAACCGGGCGCAGGAGGAGCGCATCCGCGCACTCGACGCCGAGGTCGGGCGCATGCAGCTGGCCGAAGGACTCTCGGGTGGAGGGCGCAACCGGGCGAAGGCGCGGGCCCGCGTCAACCGTCTTATGCGGGAGGTGGACCGTTGCATCGCGCTGCTGGAGAAACCCGAGGGCGCCGTTCCGACGACACAGGACGCTGAACAGAGATAACGCACGCTGAAACGATGGCTAAACAGGCGATAACGCTCAAGGTCGCGGGCCGAAGCTACGCATTCGACATCGAGAGCGACAAGGAGGAGATGTACCGTTTGGCCGAACGCGAGGTCAACACGTACCTCGCGCGAATCATGCAGAAGCGATACGAGAACTGGAGCGAAAAGGACTACCTCTCGATGACGGCGCTGAAGTTCGCCATCGCGACCGTCGAGATGCGGCAGAGCCGCGAAGTCGGCGACGAGGACCTGAAAAGGCTTCACCGTCTCGACGAGCGGATCGACGCCTACCTCAACGAGCTCGAACCCGAAAAATAACCGGGGGGGGGCGAGAAAAGGTACAACCCGAGGGGAGGGTGAAAGGTCTGAACCGAGGAGAGGAGCAGAAAGCGGAGAGGCAAGTCAGGGCACGACCCGGAAGGCAGTTTGGGGATAACCCGGATGGTCCGAACCGAGAAGAGGCCACAGGGAGCCCGGAGGCAAGTAAGGCACGACCCGGGAGGCAGTCCGGAAGGGAATAACCCGGATGGTCTGAACCGAAAAGAGGCCACAGGGAGCCCGGAGGCAAGTCAGGGCACAACCCGGAATGAAGTCCGGAAGAGCGCTGCAAAAGGTCCGAAGGCTAATAAGGCCAAAAAACCGGAAGGAAGCTGCAAAAGGCGCAAGCCGGGAAGGTCCGGGAACAGTGCAACCAGGGAAGGCCCCGCCGATCGGAGAGGCGCACCCCGTGAAGGGCCTGCCGGTCGGAGCGGAAGCGACAGGCAACAGGCAGGCAGACGAGAGACGAGACGAACGAAACGAAACGAAAAGACATAACGAGGACGAGCGAAGGGACGGAGCGGGAGAATGCGTGCGAAGGCACCCGGACCTCGGAATCGACAAAGGCTCTTTCACATACGAAGGAAAAAATCTACCCGCATAGATTCCTTACAGCTTTGCGAAACTGAACACTTTTTATATTGGGGCAACTTGCGGTGCTTCAAAATCAGGCCTTAACCCCTTCGGGGGTGTCCGCTTCGGCGTACCGTTGGAAGATTGCGATTCCCCGAGCCCCCACACATGACTTATCTTTGCAGATTCGTCAAACGAGACTAAGGAATCCTATGCGGTTTTTTTGTTGCAACTATCAGGAACCTAACTAATAATTAAAAACACGTAAAACCAACATGGATATTATTTTGACAGTCTGCGTCGCCGTCGCGGCCGTCGTGGTCTACGCCGTGGTCACCAACCTGGTGGCCAAGACATCGATCCGCCGCAAACGCGAGGAGGCCCTCAAGGAGGCCGAGGCCGAAGGCGAGATGCTCAAGAAGGAGAAGATCCTGCAGGCCAAGGAGAAGTTCATACAGCTCAAGAGCGAACACGACCGTCAGGTCAACGAGCGCAACCAGAAGCTCGCGCAGAGCGAACAGCGCGCCAAGCAGATCGAGCAGAACCTCCAGAACCAGCAGCGCGAACTGGAGAACCGCATGCGCGAAAACGAGCGGATGAAAGAGCAGCTGCAGAACCAGCTCCAGATTCTCGAACACAAGAAGGAGGAGGTCGACCAGGTGCGCCGCGAGCAGAACGTCCGGCTGGAACAGATCTCCGGCATGAGCTCCGAGGAGGCCAAGAACATCCTCGTCGAGAACATGAAGGCCGAGGCCAAGGCCGACGCCGCCGCCTACATCAACGAGACGATCGAGGAGGCCAAGATGACCGCCACGAAGGAGGCCAAGCGCATCATCGTGGCGTCGATCCAGCGCGTGGCCACCGAAACGGCGATCGAAAACGCCGTGACGGTCTTCAACATCGAGAGCGACGAGGTCAAGGGCCGCATCATCGGCCGCGAGGGCCGCAACATCCGCGCGCTCGAAGCCGCGACGGGCATCGAGATCATCGTCGACGACACGCCCGAGGCGATCATCCTCTCGGGCTTCGATCCCGTGCGCCGCGAAATCGCACGCCTGGCCCTGCACCAGCTCGTCACCGACGGCCGCATCCACCCCGCACGCATCGAGGAGGTCGTGGCCAAGGTGCAGAAGCAGATCGAGGAGGAGATCGTCGAGGTCGGCAAACGCACGACCATCGACCTCGGAATCCACGGGCTGCACCCCGAGCTCATCCGCATGATCGGCAAGATGAAGTACCGCTCCTCCTACGGGCAGAACCTCCTGCAGCACGCCCGCGAGACGGCCAACCTGGCCGGCATCATGGCCGCCGAGCTGGGGCTCAACCCCAAGATCGCACGCCGTGCCGGTCTGCTGCACGACATCGGCAAGGTGCCCGATGACGAACCCGAACTGCCGCACGCCATCATCGGCATGAAGCTCGCCGAGAAGTACAAGGAGAAGCCCGAGGTCTGCAACGCCATCGGCGCACACCACGACGAGGTGGAGATGACCTCGCTCATCGCCCCGATCATCCAGGTCTGCGACGCCATCTCGGGAGCCCGTCCCGGCGCCCGCCGCGAGGTGGTCGAGAGCTACATCAAGCGACTGAAGGAGATGGAGGACATCGCCCTCTCGTACCCCGGCGTGGTGAAGACCTACGCCATCCAGGCCGGCCGCGAGCTGCGCGTGATCGTCGGAGCCGACAAGCTCTCGGATCAGGAGTCGGAGAGCCTCTCGCACGACATCGCCAAGAAGATCCAGGACGAGATGACCTATCCCGGACAGGTGAAGATCACCGTAATCCGCGAGACCCGCGCCGTCGCCTACGCCAAATAGCGCTCCGGCACCGCAAACACACCGGAAGGGGGGCCATTGCCCCGGGCCGAATCCGAAAGAGAGCTCTCCGCCGTGCGGAGGGCTCTTTTCACACCGACAGAAGAGACTACCCAACCGACGCCACACCCCATGCAGATGACAGCACTCCAATCCCCCACCCCCTCGCTCGTCGAATACGTCGAGGCGGAGATCATCCCGCGCTACGACAGCTTCGACCGCGCCCACGGCACCGACCACGTCCGCACGGTCATCCGGCGCAGCCTCGAGCTGGCCGCACGCTGCGAGGTCGACACCGACATGGTCTACGCCATTGCCGCCTACCACGACACGGGGCTCGTCGCGGGCCGCGAGCGCCACCACCTCGTCTCGGCCGAAATCCTCGCGGCGGACAGCCGCCTTGCCCGCTGGTTCTCCGCGGAGCAGCTGGCCGTGATGTGCGATGCCGTGGAGGACCACCGCGCCTCGTCGAAGCGGCCGCCGCGCACGATCTACGGACGCATCGTCGCCGAGGCCGACCGTCAGATCGACGCCGTGACGATCGTGCGCCGCACCATCCAGTACGGCCTCGACCACTACCCCGCACTCGACCGCGAAGGGCACCGCGCCCGCTGTCTGGAACACCTGCGCGAGAAGTATGGCGAGGGAGGCTACCTGCGGCTCTGGATCGCCGAGTCGGAGAATGCCCGGCGGCTCGAGGAGCTGCGCGCCCTGATCCGCGACACGCCGCGGCTCGACCGGCTTTTCGACCGCCTCTTCGCAGAGGAAAGCGCACAGGCCGCCTCCCGCCGCAAATAGCGCCGCCGCAGGGACGAACGACCACGCACAGACACGACGATCTCGGCAGGGACGGCCCCGCACAGAAGAGAAGCCCGAGGCAGAAACAGACGCCCGCCGCCGGAAGCATCCGGCGGCGGGCGTCGCGTTTAGAACACCGCAGGGGTTACTCCGCATCGTGCGGGAAGTACTTCATGTACTGCACGCGCTGGTAGATGTCGTTGTCGGGATGTCCGAAGTCCATCTTGCCGCGGAACTCCTCGAGCGACGCGAAGCCGTGGCGTGCGGCCCACTCGTCGATGAAACGGTTGATCTCGGCGATGACGCCGTATCCCTTCTCGTGGATTGCCGAGCAGACCTGCACGGCGCGGGCACCGCACAGCAGCGCCTTGACGGCGGCCTGGCCGTCGTGCACACCCGTCGAGACGGCCAGATCGAGCTGCGGCAGCGCTGCCGAGCAGAGGGCCGTCGGGCGCAGCACGCTGCGCAGTTCGGAGGGGCTGCTGAAGGGGTTACCCTTCGTGAACTCCATCCGTTCGATGTCGATGTCGGGCTCGAAGAAGCGGTTGTAGAGCACCACGCCGCGGGCGCCGCGCGCCAGCAGGGCATCGGCGACCGACAGCACGTTGGTCAGGCGCTGCGGCAGCTTCACCGAGACGGGAATCTTCACGGCTGCGGCCACGGCACGCACGACGTCGGCATACTCCTGCTCGATCTCGGCGGCCTTGCGGTGGCGGTCCGTCGGCTGGAGAAAGATGTTCAGCTCGAGGGCCGAGGCACCGGCTTCGGCCATCATGACGGCATAGTCGGTCCATGCGGCGGCCGAAGCGATGCAGTTGATGCTGGCGATGACGGGCACACCCTCGCCCGCCGCATCGCGGACCAGCTGCAGGAACTCGGCCTTGTAGGCGTCGCCGAGGTAGCGCTCGAGGTACTCGCCCGAGTCGCCCATGCTGGCATCGGAGGCGTACTCCAGTGCGGCGGCATGACGGAGAATCTGCTCTTCAAAAATCGACTTCAGCACGACAGCCCCGGCGCCGTTGCGCACGCACTGCGCGACGGAGGCCTTCGAGGCCGTATAGGGGGAGCTGCTGACGATGACAGGGCTCGAGAGTTCGAGCCCGAGGTATTTGGCCTTCATGGCGTTTTCTGTTTTTGGTTGCGTTATGTGTTATACAAAAGGAATCCTGACGACTTCGGCCTTCACCGCCTTGCCGCGGATCACGACGGCGATCTCGCTGCCCGGTTTGGAGTAGGCCGTCTGCACGTATCCCATGCCGATGCCCACCTTCAGACAGGGCGACATCGTGCCCGACGTGACGTGACCGATAATCGTGCCGTCCGGAGCGGCAAGCTCGTAGCCGTGGCGCGGCACGCCGCGCTCGACCATGCGGAAGCCCACCAGCCGGCGCTTCAGCCCCTCGGCCTTCTGCCGTTCGAGCAGCGGACGGTCGATGAAGTCCTTGCCCTCGGCGAACTTCGTGATCCAGCCCAGCCCGGCCTCCAGCGGCGAGGTCGTGTCGTCGATGTCGTTGCCGTAGAGGCAGAAGCCCTTCTCCAGGCGCAGCGTGTCGCGCGCACCGAGGCCGATGTTCTTCAGCCCGTACTCGGCACCGGCCTCCCAGAGGGCCTTCCACAGCTGCTCGCCGTCCTCGTTGGCGACGTAGATCTCGCAGCCGCCCGAGCCCGTGTAACCCGTGATCGAAAGGATGGCGTCCACGCCGGCAACCTTCATCTTGCGGAAGGTGTAGTACTCCATCTGCTCGACGGGCTCGTCGCACATCTTCTGCACGATCTTCATGGCCAGCGGGCCCTGCACGGCCAACTGGCAGATCTCGTCCGAGGCGTTGTAGAGCTGCTTGCCGCTGCCGGCCTCCATGCCGAAGGCACGGCCCTCGTCACAGATATGGTTCCAGTCCTTCTCGATGTTGGCGGCATTCACGCAGAGCATGTAGGTCTCGGCGTCGATGCGGTAGACCAGCACGTCGTCGACGATGCCGCCGCGGCCGTTGGGCATGCACGTATACTGCACCTTGCCGTCATAGAGCTTCGCAACGTCGTTCGAGGTGATGTGCTGCAGCAGGGCGAACGCCTGCGGTCCCTTGACCCAGATCTCGCCCATGTGGCTCACGTCGAAGACCCCCGCGCCCTCGCGCACGGCCATGTGCTCGTCGTTGATGCCCGTGAACTCGATGGGCATGTTGTATCCCGCGAACTCGGCCATACGGGCCCCCGCGGCGATGTGGTACTTGGTAAATACGGTGGTTTTCATTATGAAGATATTAAGGTATTCTCACTCGTAGCGCCGCTTGACGCCCAGCCGCGGACAGCGGTGGAACTCCTTCGTGCGGTCGAACAGGTAGCGGTAGGTGGTGTGGACCTTGTAGCGCGTGGCGCAGACGTAGGTCTCGATCATGCGGTTCATCACCGGGTTGAAGTCGCCGATCCACGCCAGCTCGAGCGTCTTGTAGCGCGTCTGCTTCTCCATCATGAAGTGCCAGTAGCGCACCATGATCGCCGACTCGACCCCCTTGCCGTGGAACTCGGGCGCGATGCCGAAGATGATGCCGAAGATGCGGCTGCTGCGCTTGCGCACCTTCAGCTCCCACATCAGCTGGAGCTTCTGCCACAGGCCGAACTTGCCGTTGAAGCGGCCGATGATGCAGTTCAGGTCGGGCACCGTGATGAAGAAGCCGATCGGTTCGTCGTTGAAGTAGGCGAAGAAGATGATGTTCGGGTCGATCAGCGGCTTCATCTCGTGCAGCATCTCGAGCGCCTCCTCGCGCGTCATGGGCTTGACCCCCGAGAAGAGCGCCCAGGCCTTGTTGTAGACCAGGCGGAAGTTCTCGGCCGCCTCCTCCAGGTTGTTCATGTCGATGTTCTCGACGTGGTAGCCCGGAATCGACAGCAGCCGCTCGGCCCGGTCGAAGATGCGCTCGTTCGCCTCCGAGATGTTGGCCCGCCAGATGTAGCTGTTCTGGTTGAAGTAGTTCTTGAAGCCGTAGTTCTCGAACAGCTCCTTGTAGTAGGGCGGATTGTAGGGGTTGGCGTAGAGGGGCTGGAACTCGTAGCCCTCGACGAGCAGCCCCCACCAGTCGCGGCGCTGCCCGAAGTTGACCGGGCCGTCCATGGCCTCCATGCCGCGGCTCGCGAGCCACAGGCGCGCGGCGTCGAACATCGTGTCGGCAACCTGCTGGTCGTTGATCGACTCGAAGAAGCCGCAGCCGCCCGTGGGCTGCTCCTCGAGGGCCGCCTTCTCGCGGTTGTAGAAGGCCGCGATGCGACCCACGACCTCGCCCGAGGCGTCGCGCGCCACCCAGCGGATGGCCTCGCCGTCGGCGAACAGGTCGTTGACCTTCGGGTCGAAGACCCGCCGCAGGTCACAGTCCAGCGGGCAGACCCAGTTGCGGTTGCCCCGGTAGATGCGTTTGGGCAGGTCGAGCCACTCGCGCTCGACGGCCGGCGAGGTGACCTCCTGCAGGGTATATTTTGCCGTATTCATCATTTTTTGCCAGATTCGTCCGAAAATTCGTTGATCCGAACAAAGGTAACCATTTTTTTGTGTATTTTTACATTTGACATCACTTGTTTTGCGACAAGACACGACAAAGACCCCGGCCGTGCGGCCCGACACCCGGTACGCACCCCGACGGCCGCACGCTGCCGGCCGCCGGCAGCCGATGCGCACCGCCGTGTCCGCACCACACCCGAACACACCCCCATGCCCATGAACCAGTGTCTCGAAAAGTACCTCCCGGACGACAGCCTCGCCCAGTACCGCTTCATGAAGTACCGGATCCACAAGATCCTGCTCGTCTGCTGCAGCTACGACGGCTACATCCTCGAGGAGGACGGCCACATCGAATCGCAGATCAATCAGGAATACCTCGACCTGAACATGTCCAACCCGCCGTCGTTCACGCGCGTGAGCTCGACCTCCGAGGCGCTGTCCCTGCTCGCCGGGGACGACTCGTTCGACTTCATCCTGACGATGTACAACGTCGGCGAACCCGACGTCTTCACCTTTGCCCGGACCATCAAGCGGCACCACCCCAACCGTCCGGTGGCGCTGCTGACCTCCTTCTCGAAGGACATCTACCGCCGCATCGAGGAGCAGGACCGCTCGGGGCTCGACTACATCTTCTGCTGGCACGGCAACACGGACCTCATCATCGCCATCATCAAGCTCATCGAGGACCACATGAACGCCCCGGAGGACATTCTCCAGGGAGGCGTGCAGGCGATCCTGCTCGTCGAGGACTCGATCCGCTTCTACTCGACCTACCTGCCCGAGCTCTACAAGCTGATCCTGCTGCAGAACACCGAGTTCCTGAAGGACGCCTTCAACGAACAGCAGCAGGTGCTGCGCAAGCGCGCGCGGCCGAAGATCCTGCTGGCCACGAGCTACGAGGAGGCCACCGAGCTCTACGACCGCTACAAGAAGAACCTGCTGGGCGTGATCTCCGACGTGGGCTTCGTGCTGCACCGCCACGACCCGCCGCAGAGCGAGAAGCTCGACGCCGGCATCGACCTCTGCCGCCGCATCAAGGCGGACAACCCGCTGATGCCCGTGCTGCTGCAATCCTCGCAGACGGCCTATGCCGACGAGGCCGCGCGCCTCGGCGCGGGGTTCATCGCCAAGAACTCCAAGACGCTGCTCACGCAGCTGCACGAATACATCTCCAAGGAGTTCGCCTTCGGAGACTTCGTCTTCAAGGACCCCGACACGGGGGCCGAGATCGGCCGCGCGAAGGACCTCGCCCAGATGCAGCAGATGATCGCCACGATCCCCGACCGCGCGTTCGAGTACCACACCTCGCAGAACCACCTCTCGAAATGGCTCTACTCGCGGGGCCTCTTCCCGCTGGCGGCCTCGATCCGCCAGTACAACAAGAGCCACTTCGCCTCGGTCGAGGAGCACCGCCGCGTGCTCGAGAACCTCATCCGCGACTACCGTACGCTGCTCGGGCAGGGCGTCGTCGCACGCTTCGACCCCGAGACCTACTCCGACGCCGTGGCCTTCGCCCGCATCGGCGAGGGGTCGCTCGGCGGCAAGGCCCGCGGCCTGGCCTTCATGAACTCGATGCTCATCAAGTACCGGCAGTACGACCGCCACGAGGGGGTGCGCATCATGATCCCCCGCTCGGTGGTCATCGCCACGGAGTATTTCGACGAGTTCATCGACCTGAACGGGCTGAAGTACATCATCTCGAAGGAGTCCTCCGACGAGGAGATCCTCTCGGAGTTCGTCACCTCGACGATCCCGCAGCGGCTGCAGGAGGAGCTCAAGGCCTACATCCGCACCGTCCGCACGCCGCTGGCCGTGCGCTCGTCGTCCAAACTCGAGGATTCGCACTACCAGCCCTTCGCCGGCATCTACTCGACCTACATGATCCCCTACACGGAGAACGAGGACCAGATGCTGCGCCTGGTGCTGCGCGCCGTCAAGAGCGTCTACGCCTCGGTCTACTTCGCCGCCTCGCGCGCCTACATCCAGACGTCGCAGAACCTCATCTCGGAGGAGAAGATGGCCGTCATCCTGCAGGAGGTGTGCGGCACGGAGCAGAACGGGCTCTACTTCCCGACCTTCTCGGGCGTGGCGCGCTCGATCAACTACTACCCCATCGGCGACGAGAAACCCGAGGACGGCGTCTGCAACATCGCCATGGGGCTGGGCAAGCTGGTCGTCGACGGCGGCCGCACGCTGCGCTTCTCGCCCCGTTACCCGCAGAAGGTTCTCCAGACCTCGACGCCCGAGCTGGCGCTGCGCGACACGCAGAACGAGGTGCTGGCCCTGAGCCTGCGGCCCGAGGAGTTCCGCACGTCGATCGACGACGCGGTGAACCTCCGCCGCCTGACGCTGCAGGAGATCGGCGACTACCGCAACGCCCGCCACGTCTGCTCGGTCTGGGACCGCGAGAACGAACGCATATCGGACAGTCCGTTCGACCGGGGACGCCGCATCATCACCTTCAACAACATCCTCAAGTACAACACCTTCCCGCTCGCGGAGATCGTCTCGGACATCCTCCGCATCGGGGCCGAGGAGATGCGCTGCCCCGTGGAGGTGGAGTTCGCCGTGAACATGGACGTCGCACCCGGGCGGCAGCGGATCTTCAACCTGCTGCAGATCCGCCCGATCATCGACAACCAGGACAACCGCCCGATCGACTGGAGCCGCGAGGATACCTCCCGGGCGCTGATCTACGGCGAGAGCGCCCTGGGCATCGGCCGCATGACGGAGATCGCCGACATCGTCTACGTCCGCAGCGAAACCTTCAGCTCGCTCGTCACCGAGAAGATCGCCGACGAGCTACTCGGCCTCAACGCCCGCCTGCACGACGAGGGGCGCAGCTACATCCTCGTGGGACCGGGCCGCTGGGGCTCGTCGGACCCCTACCTCGGCGTGCCGGTCAAGTGGACGCACATCTCCGAGGCGAAGGTCATCGTCGAGTGCAACATCGAGTCGTTCGACGTCGAACCCTCGCAGGGGACGCACTTCTTCCAGAACGTCACGTCGCTGGGCGTGGGCTACCTGACGATTAACCCCTCGCGCGGCGAGGGCATCTTCCGCGAACAGCTGCTCGACGCCCGGCCGGCCGTGTGGGAGGGCCGCTACCTGCGGCTCGTGCGCTTCGAGCGGCCGCTGTGGGTGGCCATCGACGGGCGCTCGAACCGGGGCATGGTCCGCGAAGAGACTACGGAATGACGATCCCGCAGTTTTTTTTCACGAAAAGTTACAATCCATAATAAAATTTGCTATATTTGTAACAGACAACGCCAGACTGTCCGGCAGCAACAGCAAAGACAACCGATTGACAACAATCAACCAACCAAAATACCTATTGCTATGAACGTAAACAAGATTATGGCGGAGCTTGAGCGCAAGCACCCCGGCGAAAGCGAGTACCTGCAGGCCGTCCGTGAGGTCCTCATGACGGTGGAGGAGACCTACAACCAGCACCCCGAATTCGAGGCCAACCGCATTGCCGAGCGCATCGTGGAGCCCGACCGTATGTTCACCTTCAAGGTGGTATGGGTCGACGACAAGGGCGAAGTGCAGGTCAACACCGGCTACCGCATCCAGTTCAACAACGCCATCGGCCCCTACAAGGGCGGTTTGCGTTTCCACCCCTCGGTGAACCCCTCGATCCTCAAGTTCCTGGGCTTCGAGCAGATCTTCAAGAACGCGCTGACGACGCTGCCCATGGGCGGTGCGAAGGGCGGTTCGGACTTCAACCCCAAGGGCAAGTCGGATCGCGAGGTGATGCGCTTCTGCCAGGCCTTCATGACGGAGCTGTGGCGCCACATCGGTCCCGAGACCGACGTGCCGGCCGGTGACATCGGCGTGGGCGGCCGCGAGATCGGCTACCTCTACGGCATGTACCGCAAGCTGGCCCGCGAGAACACGGGCGTGCTGACGGGCAAGGGCATGACCTACGGCGGATCGCTCATCCGTCCCGAGGCTACGGGCTTCGGCGCCGTCTACTTCCTGCGCCAGATGCTCGAGAAGGCCGGCATGGACATCAAGGGCCAGACGATCGCCATCTCGGGCTTCGGCAACGTGGCCTGGGGTGCCGCAACGAAGGCTACGGAGCTGGGTGCCAAGGTCGTGACGATTTCGGGTCCCGACGGCTACATCTACGATGCCGAGGGTCTGAACAAGGAGAAGATCGCCTACATGCTCGAGCTGCGCGCCTCGAACAACGACGTCGTGGAGCCCTATGCCAAGAAGTTCCCCGGCTCACAGTTCTTCCCGGGCCGCAAGCCGTGGGAGGTCAAGGTTGACATCGCCATGCCGTGCGCCACGCAGAACGAGCTCGACGGCGAGGATGCCAAGAAGCTGCTGGCCAACGGCGTGAAGATCGTGGCCGAAGTCTCCAACATGGGCTGCCGCCCGGAGGCCATCGACGCCTTTATCGCGGCGAAGATCCCCTACGGACCGGGCAAGGCCGTGAACGCCGGCGGCGTGGCCACGTCGGGTCTGGAGATGACGCAGAACGCACAGAAGCTCAACTGGACGGCCGAGGAGGTCGATGCCAAGCTGCATCAGATCATGTCGTCGATCCACCATGCCTGCCTGGAGTACGGCACGGAGAAGGACGGCTACATCAACTACATGAAGGGCGCCAACATCGCCGGCTTCATGAAGGTTGCCAAGTCGATGCTCGAGCAGGGTATTCTGTAAAGGCGGCTCTCACCCAAAAAGAGAAATCCGGGATTGCAGAATCCCGGATTTTTCTTTTTAACGGCGTTCAAAAGCGGTGTAGGTCTCACTACCGCGCACAAAATAATAGGTAACATAATCGTCCTGATAAACATCCACCTCCCAGCCTTTGGCTTCGGGATCGGCCGACACGAAATCCTCATAGGTCATCGGCAGGCCGTGCGGGTTGAAAAGGGGTTGGTATTTGACCCTGGCGCCGAGAATCACCTGCGACGGGCCGAGAATCCACTCTTCGACATACAGACGGTAGAGATGTTGAACATTGCAGGCGATCGTTCCGGAGGGGAACTGATGCTGCCCCGCCTGGGGGTTGAGCTGATCGAGCCAGACATAGTGGGCCACATAGCCGTGCCCCGGCACCACGGCACAGGAGCGGCTGGCTCCCTCCGCCGTGAAGCGTGTGACGTTGCCCAGTCCACGCATCGGCCCCAGATCGACAAAGGCGCAATATCCGATGGCCCCCGGGCCTCCGTAAAAGTTATTGGCCCGGTCGATATAGATGTAGGAGGTACCGGGAATCGTCGTACCTTCACCGCTGGCATTCATCATATTCAGCACAACCGTTCCTTCGGGATCGGGCACCCTGCGGGTTGCACCGGAATCGTCGTCCTTCGAGCAGGAGACGAAACATGCGGCAAACATCGCCAGCATGAGAGCCGTCATGACAGTCCACACCGGTTTGTTCGATCGTATCATGGCCTTCGGTTATTTTAATTCCTCAAACGACACGTACATGTCCCGAATCCGCGCATAATGATGGTACACATCAGGATACTCTTCCGTTACGACCTCATCCAGTTTTCCGCTGTTTTTGACTACATGAAACTCTTCGAGCGTCAGCGGCAGCCCGTAAAGGTTGAACGGATGTTGGTATTTGATTTTGGCGCCGAGAATCGTATCGTATGCGCTCGAAATCCAGGAAACGACATACACGCGATAGATACTCCTCATGTTATAGGCCTTCTCGCCGGAGGGAAAATCCCGAGGATCTTTCGGGAAGATCAGGTAGCCGTGTCCGGGTACGACGGCACACGAACGCTGCCCGCCGACGGTGGTGAACCGCGTGATATTGCCTACGCCCTTCATCGGGCCCAAATCCACGATATTGTACCCGTACCAACCGCCGCCGTCACCCCGGAAGTTGTTTCCGCTGTCGATATAAATAGTGTACTCATCCAGTTTGGTATTGCCGTTCGCCGCATTGAGCATGTTCAGTTCCACAGTCCCCTCGGGATCAGGAACCTTGTTGCCCGGATCGGTCGGGTCGTTGTCGTCCTTCGAGCAGGAGACTGTAATCATGGCCAGTGCAGCCATCACTGTCAGGAAAAGATGTTTTGTCTTCATAAGGTGGAGTATTAAGGTTAGGTACTGGTCGGACACAACAAAAAAACGTGGACAATCTACATGATCCACTGATGAGGTCTTGGCGTACCCGGAAGAGAAGATATGCAAATATGCCCACGTCCATATACGGCGTGAGCATCAACTTTGCCCCTTTCGCTTCCTGCAAAACCGCCAAGTTTCATCAGTAAGAAAGAAAAGCCGATGCTTTTATTCTCGCATGTATGCAGCCCTCACAGACTGCACCGTAAAGATACGGAAAATCGGATAATGTGCAAGCATTCTCTCCACAAAAAACGGATCGTCTTGACGGACGATCCGTTTTCGGGGATTTGGTTCCCGCGGGAAGGCGCAATACATCCGCCCTCCGTTCATACCGGGCATGCAATCAGAACACCGCGCTGACGCCCAGGCTGAAAGAGAGCTTGTGCAGCCGCTCCCGCGAGCCCCGGACAACGGGCGGAGCACAGTCGTAGTCGGTCATGAAGCGCACACCCAGGTTCTGCGTAGCGATGTAGGTGGCCGAGAAGCCCGTGCCGAACGACAGCCCGTTGCGCTCCCCGAAGGTGACACGCTCCGTGCGGCACTCCTTGTAGTGTTCGATGCCGCCGAGCAGCTTGCCGCCGAGCATCCACCGGATCGAGAAGGGGTACGAGAAATAGAATCCCGCATAGGCCGAGGCGCACTCCAGGTTGTCGTTCTGCGAGACGCCGTTGACACTCACGCGCAGGTTCGTCACCGCAAGCCGTCCGCCGACACCCTAGTAGGGCGTCGCGAACCAGGCGCCCTGCACGCTGACCGAGGGGCCGCTGAAAAATTCGCCCCGCAGACCGGGTCCGAGCCCATAGCGGCCCGGCACGGTCGTCAGACCGAGCCCCAGGCCGAAGAACGACGGACGGCGGTAACGGTCGTAGACGACGGTCGTCTCCTGCACGTTGAGCCCCCTCTCCTTGAAGATCAGGTCGGCCAGGAAATAGCCGAATTCGGCGGCAAGGATGCCGATGCCGGCGCCGACCATCACGTCGCTGATCCAGTGCCGGTTGTTGAGCTGGCGCGTGACACCCGTGACGGTCGCGGCCGTATAGCCCGCGATGCTGTACCACGGGCTGCGGTGGCCGTACTCCTTGTGGAGCATCGTTGCCGTCATGAAGGCCGTCGCCGTATGGCCCGACGGGAAGGAGTTGCGCGTGGAGCCGTCGGGACGCATGACGTTGCAGCTGTACTTGAGCGAGTTGACCGCAATGGCCATCAGCGCCGCGGAGAAGGCGTCCGACGTGAGCATGCGACCCCACGAACTGCGGCTCTCGACGCCGCAGGCCTTCAGGCCGAGCATCAGTCCCGCAGGAGCATATTGCAGGTAGTCGTCGTAAGTCTGGTGGAACGACTCGCCGTAGCCGTTGCGCAGGCGGCGAAAATCGGCGTCGTAGCGCTGCATGACGACTCCGCCGACGATCAGCGGCACACCGATGAAGGTCATGCGGTAGGTCTGCGTCGAGGTATGGCGGTCGACCATTCGCTTGAAGCGCCCCAGCGAGTCGGACTCGACCAGGTGCTCCTGCGCACGGAGGGTCGCATGGCAGACCAGCAGCAGGCAGACGAGCAGAAGCGGTCGCATGGCCGTCGGTTTTACCGGTTTCTACGCCGCCGCAGCGCCCGCACCGCCTCGCCGCCGAAGGCCAGCAGCGACGTCAGGCCGATCACCTCGGCCCATTCGCCGCCCGTGAGCGGCACGGTGCGGAAGACCTCGCCGCCCCACTCGACGATGAGCACCTGACCGACGGCGATCGCCAGCAGGATGAGGAAGAACTCGCGGCACCTCTTCAGGCAGGTGAAGACCGAGTGGCGTGTCTCGAATCCCTTGGCGTTGAACATGTTCCAGAACTGAAGGAAGACAAATGTCGAGAAGAAGAGCGTCAGCTGCCGGATGGTCAGCTCGCCCTGCTGCCGCGACGTCCACCAAAAGAGCATACCGAGCAGCACGGCGACGATCACCACGCCGCACGTCAGGATCGTGCGGGCCATGCCGGGCGTGATGATGAACTCGTCGCGCGGACGCGGCTTTTCGAGCATCACCTCGGGGCTGGGCGGCAGCGAGGCCATGGCCATCGCGGCGAAGGTGTCCATGATGATGTTGACCCAGAGGATCTGCACGACGGTCAGGGGCATGTCCGTGCCGAAGACGGCGCCGACGAAGCAGATCACGATGGCCGCGAAGTTGATCGTCAGCTGGAAGAGGACGAAACGCTGGATGTTGCGGTAGAGCGAGCGGCCCCACATCACGGCCGAGGCGATCGACGTGAAGGAGTCGTCGAGCAGCGTGATGTCCGAGGCGTCCTTCGCCACGGAGGTGCCCGAACCCATCGAGAGGCCGACGTTGGCGAAGTTCAGCGCCGGGGCGTCGTTCGTGCCGTCGCCCGTCACGGCCACCACCTCGCCGCACTGCTGCAGCAGCCGCACCAGGCGCTGCTTGTCGAGCGGCCGGGCCCGCGACATGATCTTGAGCGACTGCACGTGCTCGAGGAGCTCCTCGTCGCTCATGGCGGCGAAGTCGGCGCCGGTCATGTGGTTCTGCTCGCCGTCGCGGGCGTCGTCCCACAGTCCGATCTGGCGGGCGATCTCGCGCGCCGTCGCCGGGGTGTCGCCCGTGACGATCTTCACGTCGATACCCGCCTTGAGGCACTGCTGCACGGCCGCCGGGACATCTTCGCGCACGGGGTCCGAGATGGCCGCCACGCCCGAAAAGTGCAGCCCGCCGCCAGCCACGGCACGCAGGCAGTCGGTCTCGCCGGTCTCGGCCCACGCCACGGCCAGCGTGCGCATGGCGCGGTTCTGGAAGGCGAGCAGCTGCGCGGCCACCGCCTCGTCCTGCCCGTCGGCCGCGCACATCGCCCGCACGATCTCCGGGGCACCCTTCACGCAGAGGATGCGGCGGCCCGAGAGGCCGCTCCCGATGATCGTCGCCATGTACTTGCGCTCGGTCGAGAAGGTGAGCCGGTCGACGATCTTCGCCCCGCCGCGCAGCGTCTCGTAATCGCTGCCGCGCGTGCGCATCCATTCGAGCAGCGCCCCTTCGGTCGGGTTGCCGATGATGTGGCCTCCGGCGTCGAGGAAGGCCGTGGAGTTGGCGGCAATGAGTTCATCGAACTCCGCGTCGGGCAACGTGTCGTAGCGCACGAGCTCCTGCACGTGCATGCGGTTCTGCGTCAGCGTGCCGGTCTTGTCGGTGCAGATCACCGTCACGGCGCCCATCGTCTCGCAGGCGTGCATCTTGCGCACGAGGTTGTTGGTCTTGAGCATTCGCCGCATGGACATCGCCAGCGAGAGCGTGATCGACATCGGCAGCCCCTCGGGCACGGCCATGACGATGATCGCCACCGAGATCATGAAGACGTGCAGCACCTGCTGCGAGATCGACAGCCAGTCCTGTTCGAGCAATCCTCCCACGAAGATCGCCTTGCCGAGCATGACGCAGAAGATCGTGCACGAAAGGGCGATGCCGACCTTGCCGATCAGCCGCGAGAGGCGCGTCAGCTGCCGGTCGAGCGGTGTCGGCTCGTCGGTCTGCACGGTCGACTGCTCCGTCACGCGCCCCGCCTCGGTACGGTCGCCCACGGCCGTGACGACCAGCACGCCGTAGCCGTCCGCCACGGTCGTGCCGCGCAGCACGGCATTCGACGGATAGGTCGCATCGGCGTCGAAGAAGGCCTCGTCGACCGTCTTGTCGACCTCGGGCTCGCCCGTGAGCGTCGACTCGTTGATCTTCAGCGAGACGGCCTCGACCAGTTCGCCGTCGGCCGGGACGGTCTCGCCGCTCTCGATGTGGACGACGTCGCCCACGACCACGTCGCGGCGCGGAATCTCGCACATCGACCCGCCGCGCATCACCTTGACCGGGATGTCGTCGTTGACCTGATTCAGGCGCCGGAAGCGCCGCTGCGCGTCCCACTCGAACCAGAATCCGACGCACGTGGCGAGGATGATGGCGCAGATGATGCCCACCGACTCGGTGAAGTCGCGGTGGATGAATCCGATGGCAAGCGACAGCACGGCCGCGACGAGCAGAATCTGGATGATCGGATCGCGGAACTTCTCCAGGAGGAGTTTCCACGCCGAATCGTCCTTGGGTGGCGTGATGACGTTGTCGCCGTGCTGCCGGCGGCTCTCTTCGATCTGTTGCGGCTCAAGGCCGCGGGGGTTGTAGGAAATCATGGGAGGTTTCAGAATTTGTTTATGGAAAACTGCCGCGTCGAGGCGTCGAGCCGCACGGCGATGAATAGCAGGATCGTGAAGGCGATGAGCGACGAGCCGCCGTAGCTCATGAACGGCAGCGGAATGCCCATCACGGGCATCAGCCCGATGGTCATGCCGACGTTGACCAGCACGTGGAAGAGCAGGATCGACGCCACGCAATAGCAGTAGATCCGCCCGAAGGGCTCCTCCTGCCGTTCACCCATGCGCATCAGGCGCAGGATGAGCAGGCAGAGCAGCGTGAGCAGCAGCGTCGTGCCCAGGAAGCCCCACTCCTCGCCCACCGTGCAGAAGATGAAGTCCGTGTGGCGTTCGGGCACGAAGCCGTACTTGATCTGCGTGCCCTGCAGGAAGCCCTTGCCCAGCAGGCCGCCCGAGCCGATGGCGATCTTCGACTGGTTGACGTTGTAGTCCGTGCCGAGCGGATCGCTGATGATGCCCAGGAAACTCAGGATGCGGTTCTGCTGGTGCTGCTTGAGGATCGAGTTGAAGATGTAGTCGGTCGTCGGCAGGAAGACGATCGTCATCAGGAACAGCCCCATCGTCAGGAAGATGTTCTGCAGGTTGGCCCGGTAGGCGTAGACCGCCACGACGACGAGCGACAGCAGCGTCACGGTCAGCAGGCAGGCGTGGATGTCCATCGCGCCGGGGGCGATCAGGTGCATCACGACGCACAGCAGGATCGACGCCAGGGCCAGCGACGCGAGGTAGATGATGCGCGAGCGCCAGTGGCCGTTCATCATCGCCTCGGAGAAGGTGCAGACGAGGATCACCAGCACGAGCAGCGTCGTGGGTGAGAGCAGGAACGAGACGATGAACAGCGCGGCGATCATCAGCACGGGGATGCACAGCCACTTGTTGAGCCCCTCGCGGTAGAGCACGAAGAGGAACGAGCAGAGGACGATGCCCGAGCCGGTATCGTTCTGCAGGATGATGATTCCCAGCGGGATGCAGATGACCAGTCCGACCTTCACCAGATCCGATGGCCGGTTGATCGAGAAGGAGTAGTTGCTCATGACGCGGGCCAGGGCCAGCGCCGTGGCGATCTTGGCGAACTCGACGGGCTGCACGCGCAGCGAGCCGAACTCGAACCACGCCTTGGCGCCGTTGACCTCGCGGCCGAAGAGCAGCGCCGCGACGAGCAGCGCCAGACCGGCGAAGTAGGCCGGATAGGCGAACATGTGGTAGAAGCGTTCGTCGAGCAGCAGCACGACGAGCGCCGTGACCCACGCCACGCCGATCCAGACCAACTGCTTCATGTAGAAGTGCGAGAAGGAGAAGAGGCTGCCCGTCCCCTCCTCGTAGGAGGCCGAGGTGATCGACACCCAGCCCGCGAGGACGATCAGCACGTAGAGCAGGACCGTCCAGCGGTCCACGCCGTAGAAGATTCCGTTCGAACGATCAGCGGTCATAGGCCGGATAGTGGATTTGCATGTTCTTGACATATTCGACGAGCTCCGGACGGCGGATCGTGTCCGTCAGGTAGTACTCCTCGAGCAGGCTGGCGATCGGCAGGGCGATCGTCGCACCGAAGCCGCCGTTCTCGACATAGACCGAGATGGCGATCTTCGGGTTGTCCTTCGGCGCGAAGGAGAGGAACGTCGAGTGGTCGCGTCCGTGGGGGTTCTGCGCCGTGCCGGTCTTGCCGCAGACGTCGAGTCCCTCCAGCTGCGCGCGCCACGACGTGCCGCCGGGCCGGTTCACGCCCCGCCACATGCCGTCGACGATCGGCTCGAAATACTTGGGGTCGACCATCGTATAGTGGCGTTCGTAGAAACGGCGGTCGAGCGAGTCCTGCCCCTCGATGCGCTTGACGATGTGCGGGATGTAGTAGTAGCCGCGGTTGGCGACAATGGCCGCGAGGTTGGCCAGCTGCAGGGGCGTGCAGCCCAGCTCGCCCTGTCCGATCGAGAGCGAGAGCACCGTGAGCGAGTTCCACGACCCGCGGTAGGCCCGGTCGTAGAACGAACGGTCGGGCACGTAGCCCACCCCCTCGTCGAGGAAGTCCGAGCCCAGCTTGCGGCCGAAGCCGAAGCTCTCGACATACCTGCGCCAGACGTCGAAGCCCTCCTTGACGCTGCCGTAGCGCGGGTTGTCCAGAATGTCGCGGAAGACGTAGCAGAAGTAGGCGTTGCACGACGTCGCGACGGCAAAGCGCAGATCGAGCGGCGAGGCGTGCGAGTGGCACCCCATCTTCAGCCGCCCGGCCTGGTAGCCCATGTGGCAGGGGTGGAGGTCCGTGGGGTGCAGCACCCCCTCCTGCAGGCCGATGAGCCCCTGCACCAGCTTGAAGGTCGAGCCCGGCGGGTACTTCGCCTTCACGGCGCGGTTGAAGAGCGGGTGGCGCTTGTTATAGAGCATCTTCATGTAGTTGTTGCCCCGCTGCCGTCCCACCAGCTCGTCGGGATCATACGACGGCGACGAGACCATCATCAGAATCTCGCCCGTCGAGGGCTCGATCGCCACGGCGGCCCCGACCTTGCCCCTCATGAGCTCCTCGCCGAGCAGCTGCAGCCGCGCGTCGATCGTCGAGACGATGTACTTCCCGGCGACGGGCAGCGAGTCGTAGCGGCCGTTCATGTAGGAGCCCTTGATGGCGCCGTGGGTGTCGATCTCCTGGATCTTCACCCCCTTCTCGCCCTTGAGCAACGGTTCGTAGGCCGACTCCACGCCGCTCATGCCGACGTAGTCGCCCGCCTTGTACGACGGGTAGCGCTTGATCATGTCGGCCGTCACCTCGCCGACGTAGCCCAGCAGATTGCCGCCGATCTTGCGCGGGTAGCTGCGCACGGTGCGGTAGACGGTATAGAAACCGCGGAAGTTGCACTCGTCGAAGCGCAGCTTCTCCTCCTTGGAGAGGTAGCTCGTCACGACGCGCGGCGCCCGTGGCCGCATGCGGGCGTTCGAGAGCTCGCGCCGCAGCTTCTCGGGTGTGATGCCGACCACCTCGCACAACCGCGCCGTATCGAATCCCTGGCGGTCGATCTCGCGGTAGATGACCATCAGGTCGTAGCACTCGCGGCTCTGCACGAGGTACTCGCCGTTGCGGTCGAAGACCTCGCCGCGCGGCGGGTACTGCACGACGTGCCGCAGCACGTTGGCCCGCGCCAGCTCGGCGTAGCGCGTGTCGAAGAGCTGGAGGTAGGCCAGGCGCCCGACCAGCACGAGGAAGATGAAGATCACGACCCCCTGCAGGGTGCGCATCCGCTTGAAACTCTCGCCTCCGGTCGTCATACGCGTGCGGGGAGTTTGGCGGTGAAGATCCGCATGATGAGCCAGATGAAGCCCACGCTCACGGCGCTGCTCACGAGGATGCGCACGAGCGTGTGCAGCACATGGGCCCACGAAAGGGCCTCCAGCAGGAAGAAGAGTGCATGGTGCAGCAGGACCATGGCCACGAGGTACTCCGCAAAGGCGCGCTTGCCGAGCCGCTCGGGCGAGGGGACTCCGGCCTCGCGGGCGTCGTCACGCCCGTAGAGCAGGCCGATGAGCGTCGGACGCAGGAAGGCGACCGGCAGCGTGGCGATGGTATTGATGCCCGCGGAGCCCATGGCGAGGTCCATCACCACCCCCAGGACGAAGCCCGCGAGCAGCACGGCCACGGGTTTCGACTCCATCGGCAGCAGGACAAGGAAGGCCACGTAGATCAGCGGATTGCAGTAGACGCTGATCGAGAGGTTGTCGAACAGGAAAACCTGCAGCAGCACCGTCGCGGCAAAGAGAGCCAGATAGGGAAGTGTCCGATACATCAGTCCAGTCTGATATGTTGTTCGACCTGGTCGCTCTGCTCCAGGTCGCGGATTTCATATTGATCGCGGTTGCAGACCAGCACGACGTCCGACAGCCGGGAGATTTCGGCCGCAAGGCGCACCCGCACCGTGTAGGCCGTGCCGGTCTCGTTGAGCTCGGCGCTCTCGACCCAGCCGATGAGCACCTCGGCGGGGAAGAACTGCGAGAAGCCGGCCGTGACGACCTCCTGCCCGGGCCGGGGTTCGGCGTACTTGGACAGGTCGCCCAGCACCACCACGTGGGGGTCGACCCCGTCCCAGTAGACCGAGCCAAAGTAGTCCGAGCCGACGAGCTTGCCGCTGGCGCGGAACGAGGTGTTCAGGACCGACATGGCCACCGAGTAGCGCTCCGTGCAGGCGACGACGTAGCCGACCATGGCGCCGTCGGGCGACAGCACGCCCATCTCCTCCGTGACGCCGTCGCGGCGGCCGCGGTTGAGCGTCAGCAGGTTGCGCGACCGGTTGACCGAGTTGCCCACGACCGTGGCCGTGGCGAAGTGGTATTTCGATTCGCCGATGTCCTGCAGGTAGCTGTCCAGCCGGGCGTAGTTCTCCGCCTCGTCGTAGCGGGCCAGGCGCTCCTCGAGCTCGGCGACGCGGGCCAGCAGCCGGCGGTTCTCGCCGCCGAGCGTGAAGTAGTGGCGCACGTCGGCGAAGAGGCTGTGCACGCCGCCGATCACGCGGTTGGAGCGGGCCAGCAGCCGGGCCTCCGTATAGTGCGTCGAGCGGGCGTAGTAGCTGACGGCCGCCACTTCGAGCACGATGAACAGCACCACGACATAGACGCTGCGTATGAATTCAATCAGTTTCCGCATGTCGATTGCGTCCGCCCGGGCCGTTGCGGCCGGACCCGATCCGAACGCGCGTTTGTTTATCTGTCAGACAGTCATTTTTAAGTCAAGATTGCGGACCCGGGGCCCGCAATCCTGTTTCGTTCGCCGCTGCGACCGGCCGGATGCCCGCACGGGACCGGCCTAAGGGACGAGCGCACCACCGGCCATCCCCTACTTCATCAGGAAGGAGAAGCGGTTGATGTTCTTCAGCGCGATGCCCGTACCGCGCGCAATGGCCCGCAGCGGGTCCTCGGCGATGTGGAACGGGATGCCGGTCTTCTCGTTCAGACGCCGGTCGAGGCCCTTGATCAGGGCGCCGCCGCCGGCCAGGTAGATGCCGTTCTTCACGATGTCGGCATACAGCTCGGGGGGCATCGACTCGAGCACCTTCATCAGCGCGATGTCGATCTTCGAGATCGACTTCTCGAGCGCGTAGGCGATCTCGCTGTACGACAGCGAGACGGTCTGCGGCAGCGCCGTGAGCATGTTGGGACCCGTCACGACGTAGTCCTCGGGCTCCTGCTCCAGGTCGGAGATCGCGGCGCCGATCGAGCACTTGATCGACTCGGCCGTGCGCTCGCCGATGCGGATGTTGTGCTGCTGGCGCACGTAGCTCTGGATGTCGGCCGTGAAGACGTCGCCGGCGATGTTGATCGACTCCGAGCAGACGATACCGCCCAGCGAGATGCAGGCGATCTCGGTCGTACCGCCGCCGATGTCGATGACCATGTTGCCCTCGGGCGCCTCGACGTCGAGCCCGGCGCCGAGCGCCGCGGCCATCGGTTCGTAGATCATGTAGACCTCGCGGCCTCCGGCATGTTCGGCCGAGTCGCGCACGGCACGGATCTCGACGTTGGTCGAGCCCGACGGGATGCAGATCACCATGCGCAGCGACGGCGCAAAGAGGCTGCCCGAGGTCTTGACCTTCTTGATCATGCCGCGCAGCATGAGCTCCGTGGCGTTGAAGTCGGCGATCACGCCGTCCTTGAGCGGACGGATCGTCTTGATGTTCGGGTTGGTCTTCTCGTGCATCTGCCGCGCCTGGTGCCCGATGGCGACCAGCTTGCCCGTGTGGACGTCGAGCGCCACGATCGAGGGTTCGTCGACGACGACCTTCCCGTTATAGATTATCAGCGTATTGGCCGTTCCGAGGTCGATGGCCAATTCCTGTGTCAGTGAAAAAATGCCCATAATGCTACACCCAACTAAATATGTTTCACCAAATTATTCTGAATCAAGCGGATATGCCATCACCGGGCGCACCGCCGCATCCGCCGCGGCTCCCGCATAGACATATCCGGACAAAGGTAACAAAAAGGCATGGAAAATTTCTGTTTTTTTCTAATTTTTTTTAATTACATTTGTATCACGAAACCAGAGATCCCACGGCATGAATCATAAAATCGGAAAAGAGGCGCGCTGCGCCGTGATCGGATACGGAAGCTGGGCCACGGCCATTGCGGGGCTGCTCTCCGCCAACGAACCCTGCGTCGGATGGTACGTCCGCAACCCCGAGGTGCTCGAAGGGCTGCGCACCGAGGGGCGCAACCCCCGCTACGTGAGCGACCTGGAGTTCGACCGCACGCGCATCGCCCCGTCGGACGACCTGAACGAGGTGGTGCGCAATGCCGAGATCCTCGTCCTGGCCACCCCGTCGGCCTACCTGAAGACCTTTCTCGAGCCGCTGACCGAGCCGCTCGACGACAAGTTCATCGTCTCGGCCATCAAGGGCATCGTCCCGGGCGACTACCAGACCGTCGCCGAATACATCCACGACCGCTACAACCTCTCCTACAAGCAGATCGGGCTCTTCTCGGGCCCCTCGCACGCCGAGGAGGTCTCGCGCGGCAAGCTCTCCTACCTGACCGTCGCGTGCACCGATCCGGAGAACGCCCGCCTGATCGGCTCGAAATTTGCCACCGACTACATCCGGCTGAGCTACTCGACCGACCTCTACGGCATCGAGTACGGCGCCATCCTGAAGAACATCTACGCCCTGGCCGTCGGCATCGCCGTGGGGCTGGGCTACGGAGACAACTTCCTCGCCGTGCTGATCGCCAACTGCGCGGGCGAGATGACGCGCTTCCTGGAGGAGAGCTACCCGGCCGAAGGGCGCAACACGCAGGTCTCGGCCTACCTGGGCGACCTGCTCGTCACGTGCTACTCGGTCTACAGCCGCAACCGGCGGCTCGGGCTGCTCATTGGCCACGGATGCACGGTCAAGAGCGCGCTGAACGAGATGACGATGGTTGCCGAGGGGTACTTCGCCGCCGAATGCATCCGCCACATCAACTTCCGCCACAAGGTCGACATGCCGATCGCTGAGATGGTCTACAAGGTCCTCTACGAGCGGGCGTCGGCGCGGCGCAGCATGAAAGAACTGACACTTAAACTAATCTGAAAACGAATATGAAAAGACTGAAACTCGACATCGCCAAGAGCGGCATCACCCTCTCGGCCGAGATGAAGGCCCGGGCACAGGCCGCCAACGCCCTGCTCGAATCGGGCGAAGGGGCCGGCAACGACTTCCTGGGCTGGGTACACCTTCCGTCGTCGATCTCCGACGCCGAAATCGCAGCCATCGAGGCTGCGGCCGCACGGCTGCGATCGAAGGCCGATCTGGTCATCTGCATCGGCATCGGCGGCTCGTACCTCGGTGCCAAGGCCGTACTCGAGGCCATGAGCGACCCGTTCAAGCTGCTGCACCGCGAGCAGCAGGAGCCAACGGTCGTCTTCGCCGGACAGAACATCTCCGAAGACTACATCCACGCGCTGATGGAGGCCTCGAAGGAGCACTCGATCGCCGCCATCGTCATCTCGAAATCGGGCACGACGACCGAGCCGGCCATCGCCTTCCGCCTGATCAAGGCCGAGATCGAGGCCCGCTACGGCAAGCAGGAGGCCGCCCAGCGCATCGTGGCCGTCACGGACAAGGCCCGCGGCGCACTGAAGACCCTCGCCACGAACGAGGGCTACGAGACCTTCGTCATTCCCGACGACGTGGGCGGCCGCTTCTCGGTACTGACGCCCGTCGGGCTGCTGCCGCTGGCCGTGGCCGGCGTGGACATCGCAGCCCTGGTGCGCGGCGCACGGCAGATGGAGCAGGACACCGGCACGGACGTCCCCTTCGACGAGAACCCCTCGGCCATCTACGCCGCCACGCGCAACGCCCTCTATGCCGAAGGCCGGAAGATCGAGATTCTGGGCTCCTACGAACCGCGGCTCCAGTACGTGAACGAGTGGTGGAAGCAGCTCTACGGCGAGAGCGAGGGCAAGCAGGGCAAGGGCATCTTCCCGGCCAGCGTCACGCTGACGGCCGACCTGCACTCGATGGGCCAGTACATCCAGCAGGGCGAGCGCACGCTCTTCGAGACGATCATCTCGGTGGCTGAACCCGCCGCGAAGGTGGTCATCGAGGCCGACAAGGAGAACCTCGACGGACTGAACTTCCTGGCCGGCAAGCGCATCTCGGAGGTCAACCGCATGGCCGAACTGGGCGTGCAGCTGGCCCACGTGGACGGCGACGTGCCCAACCTGCGCATCGAGGTCCCGCAGATCGACGCCGAGTCGGTGGGCGCGCTGCTCTACTTCTTCGAGCGGGCCTGCGGCATCAGCGGCTACCTGCTGGGGGTCAACCCCTTCGATCAGCCCGGCGTCGAAGCCTACAAGAAGAACATGTTCGCCCTGCTCGACAAACCCGGCTACGAGGAGGAGTCGAAAGCCATCAAGGCCCGGCTGTAACGGCCCGGTCCCGGAACGGACGACGGAGCGGATCGCGCGCAAGCGGTCCGCTCCGTTCCGTTTTTCGGGTGCGGCCCGCGTGCGTGGCACGGAATATGCACCCTTCCTGTCGCTTTCCCGTGCATGAACACCGCAAAGATGACCAAACCGCATCCGATACCGGTCCTGCTGCTCTTCGCCGCAGCAACGGCCGTGCTCGTCTGGCTGCTCCTTTCCGGCGTGGAGGACGAGCCGCCCCGGCGCGCCGCACGCTGGGCCGAGACGATCTCGGACCTGGATGCCTGCTGCCGCCGCAAGCATGTCCGCTCGGAGCAGTACGACCACTTCGCCGCCATCGCCGCCGGGGAGCGGCGCGAGGCT
>ULQZ01000597.1_pt1 | contig 33961 bp, 26 predicted proteins | sample 1955011 | NCBI WGS metagenome assembly ULQZ01 (sample SAMEA4835670, study PRJEB28245) | human gut metagenome | biome: gut microbiome; material: fecal sample | place: Denmark | collected 2008 | reverse complement strand
CCCGCCGTGTGATACAAAAACCGGTTGGCAGTGTTCCGCAGGCGGTCACATTCCTGGAAAAAGAAGTGGAGCACCTTCGCAAAAACCGCGGCACCGGGTTTTCTTATACGGCCATCCGCTTTGGCGCAGCCTCACAGGAACAATACCGGCGGCTTCTGGCGCTGCTGGCCGGTGCAATGCAGTCTGAAAATGCGGAGACCGCCTTTGAGCCGGTGCGCTGGTTTACGCTGCCATCCACGGTCAGGCCCCTGTCCATCCCCGCTGCGGTGGAACAGGATAAGGCTCTGCACCTCGTCAGCTTGAACACCCTGCAGGATGCAGCACAGGCCTGTACACCGCCCAGCCGCAGTTATCCCGGTTTCTGGCTTGAAGGGCAAAGTGATGAGCAGCTTTTCTCGGCAGTTGAGCCGTTCCATGAAAGCGGTCTCTCTCTGCAAATTGGGACTGCATTTGAAACGAGAGAACCTGTACGACTTTCGCAGAAGAATATGCTGGGGCACATGCTGGTGGCCGGCGGCGCAGGCAGCGGCAAAACGACCACAATCAAGACGCTTCTGTCGGATGCGCACAGGAAAGGGGTTCCGTTCCTCGTCATCGAGGGGGCAAAAAAAGAGTATGCCTCCATGAAAAATGACGTTCCTACGTTGAAGGTATATGGATCTGGCATGGATAGCCTTCCGCTTCGTCTCAATCCTCTGGAGCCGGAAACCATGACCCCGGTTTCTGAACATATCGCCGCTGTAATAGAAGCCTTATGCGCTGCTGCCGGCGGCGAGCACCCACTGCCGGAGGTTCTGGAGGGTGTTCTGGAATACACCTACCTCCAAAAGGGTTGGCGATGCAGCGACATTGCGCATTTTGACTCGCACCGCCCGTGGCCGACTCTGCAGGATTGCATTGACAGTGTCGACACATGGATGCAGACTAACGGCCGCTACGGCCAGGAAGTCAGGCAAAATATCACTGCTGCTGCAAAAATGCGTCTTCGCAAACTTTGCACCGGCACGTTTGCCGCACTCTTCAGTCAACGCAGCGGTCTGACGGCAAAAGATTTGACATGCGGCCCCGTCGTTATAGAAATGTCCGATTTCTCGGAGCAGACAGCGGCGTTTATAACAAGTATTATTTTGTTTCGGTTGCAACGTTATTTCATGCAACAAAACGAAACCCCTGAACTGAAACAGATTGTCGTTGTTGAGGAAGCACACGCAACATTTTCCAGAACATCGGACGAGAGTGGGATTGCAGCGTCCAACAATCGCCTTCTGGAAAAGATTTTGGCGGAGGTACGTGCTTTTGGCGTCAGTATCTTAATCAGTGATCAGAGGCCGAGCGCATTGGCTGAGGGCATCCCGGCGCTGACACGCATCAAGCTGGTTCATGCACTGGACGGCGCGCAGGACCGCAGCCTGATGGCCGACGCCATGAACATGACCGAGCGCCAGCGCCGTGAAATCCAGACTTTACAGGAGGGTGAGGCATTGCTGGCGATCCGCGGTGAACGCGGCCTGGTTCATCTGCAGGTCAGCCAGCCTGCCAGAAGCCATAACGTCAACCCGTCCTGCCTATTCTGCAGCTGTGGGGCTCGCTGCCGCAAAGGTCTTGTCGAACCGCTGCTTGACCGGGTTTCCGTCGCGGAGCTGTATGAACTTTCCGCCTGCATGACCGCCGATCCGTTGGACGGCACCTGGATTGCGCGCGCTATGAACCGCCTTCTGAGCAAATGCGGCGTAAAGGCAAGCTTCTCGGTGCGGCTCTGCCTGCTGGGGCTGCTGCTGAACCGCACGGGCATCCCGGAGCAGCAGGCGCGTGTCATCGTTCGAACATATCAGAAAGAGTGGTACAGAGACAATGAGTGAATTTTCGGAGTCCAATGACACCAGCACCGAAGCCCTGGATTCAGCATCTGAGGGATTTTCCCTTTCCGACACCCTTGAGGGAGCAGACACCTTCATAGAAACTCCGGACAGCAGTAGTGAATTCCTGCCGGACGGCTTTGCCATTGAGGAAACCGACGATTTTACAATCACAGACACCAACGCGCCTTCCATGGAGCTTCCGGAAGTCAAGGAGGCCGCAGAACTGCGCGATGAGGCGATTGACCGCATTTTGGAGGATGACAGCACATATATGCCGCCGGACAGCCTTGCCCGGATGGAGGGGCGGAAAGAGTCCGTTTCCATCGTGCCCTACAATGGGGACGGCATCTACGGCACGCACCACTTTGAAAACGGCGAGACGACCATCGAGCTTGTCCGCGGCACACCGGAAATGATGCGGGTAACAGCCCTGCACGAGCATGAGCACATGGCATCCTACCACAGCGAGGTCGCAGAAAAGCATCACAACAGCACGCTGTACACGGTTCTGGTCGGTTTACGCGACAAGGAGTACATAGTGGATCGCGATGGAGAATATCTTGTCTGCCGTGACTTCGGCAAAAACCTGAATGAAGGCATAACGCAGTATCTCACCGAGGACAAACTTTCCGTAGAAGATCTTTCGATGGCACGGGCTATGGGCGTATATCCTTTTGCCACCGAGGCTGCCGCGAGCCTTTCCGAAATATTGGGCCGCGATGCTGTTCGGGAAGATTTTTACGGCGGCAGTGCCAATATCCGTAACGCAATGGAATCACTGGCCCCTGGGACCTATTCGAAGTTTGCTGAGTGCTTGGACAAAGCATCCGAATCCCCGGACGTCACCGCGCGGCGCGAGGCCATGCAGGAGGCAAATAAGATTTTAAATAAATTGGCGGAAAGGAAAGCCGCCGAGAATCAGCACATGGAGGCTTGAAACGATGGAAAACACTCTGTTTGCCTATTTTGAAAACCGTATTTTTCCCGCCCCGGCGACGCCGCAGCAAAAAGACAGCCTGCAACTGTTTCTTGATGACTGCGGTATACCCGATAACGCCGACAGCCCTTTTTACCGCAGCATTGTTCAGCGCAGACTTGACACCATCCCGCCGGAGGACCGCGAACGCTATTTCCGCCACTATGCCAAACTGCACACGGTGCGTGTTATCACCGAAAATCTTTCTATTAACGGGAAAATCACCGAAAAAGAGCGCCACGTTTTGCGCAGTCTGCTGCCCACTCTGGAACAGGCAGATCTGCAGCGGTATGTTTCGCCGATTTTGAGGCTGCATCTGTAGTTTTTTCTCTCCGCATCCGTTGCCTGCCCTACTCCTGATGCCGTACAATGAGTTCACAAAATGAATTTACACAGAAAAGGAGTGTTCTATTATGACAAAAACAATTTCTGAAATTAAAAGCTTTCTTGATGATTTTAAAATTCACTACACAGAAAAGGAAGATGAAAATAGATCCTGCATTTTGGTGACATCTCAGTGTAAAAGCGGAAGACCTTACACGCTTTACATGGTTTCCAACAATGATTATGATGATCTAAGTTTTTATGTATTTAATCTTGTCGAAAGCGATAAAGCGCATGAGGCGCAGTTGCTTTCTGGCATTAACAAACTCAATAACACTTTCAGATACGCAAAACTTGTACTCGATAATGATTACAGTGTACATATCGAATACGATTTACTGCATGCCGCAGATAATAAAGGAGCTTGTGCCTTGGAACTGATTGTGTGTAGTGATAAAATTGTAGCTGAAGCCGTTGAAGTTCTTACGTGTGCTTTGCTAAACACAAATGCGGAGGATTTGTAAATGCAAGAAGTAAAAGCTCATAAGATTATTCGTATCTTTTTGGCATCGTCCATAGATGATACAAAGGAAGAACGGGACAAACTGCAGAATAAAATTCTGGCAGTATGGAATCCCATTTTCAAGCGATTTAATACTGAACTTAAACTTTTTCGATGTGAGCAGATGACCGAAGAATGGTTGAAGAGAAATCAGAAAACAATTGATGAAGAAATCCGGAATTCAGATGTTTTTATTGTTATCTTCAAAAATACTGTCGGCAACTACACTTTCCATGAATTTCAAGTGGCTCGTGACAGTTACAGCAAGACGAGTGGAAGGCCGCGTATCTATCCTTATATCTCTAACGAACTGATAAAAAATATTAATCAAATTCCCGCATTACAGGAGATCACACGTGATGATAACTATCCGGAAACATTTAGTGTTATTGACACAATAGAAATCAGCTTATTGGAGCGCCTTGGTAAAGAACTGTCTCTACGCGTACAGCCACACTACGATGGCACTATCACCATCAACGATGTTATTGGAGCATTTGATATATCCCCACAGGAAATTAGTAAAGCATATCTTATTACGCAGAAAGATTACATTGACTTTGCTGTTCGTCTTTTTGAGGGCATGTACAAAGAGTTTCCTTTTGTGCAATACAATGGCCAAAAATTCCCGGATGGCGTTTTGTTTAGTGATGACTCTGTGCGGGGCTTCGACCGTGAATCACTCGACTTTTCAATAACAGAACACAGTGAACTTCTTTATGGCCCAACAATGCCCATAGATGAGAATTTTCTACACGAGTTGAAGCAGTCACATCCACAACGTTTCTGCAACACCGTCATGCCATATAAGTTTTTTGACTTCATGAATGATGAAGTAGTTTTGAGCGAAAATAGAAAAATCAACGGTTTAAAAATGTACGTCGGTCCGGACGAGGCGAATGTTTTTTCAACTTTGACTCTCCGGGACGAATTAGAAAAACTCTATGAATCACAAGAGAGAACGCTGACCCCGCAGAACAGTCCACTGCGCACATCCATTCATGCTGCAGTCAAAGGTGATCCAGCCTCAGCTATTTTTCGTGGAGCAGCGCGAGCTTCTGCAGTAGGTATCCAGCTTATGGTACTATTCCCTGTAAAAGATCCTATGAAGCGCCGCGACAGAAATACAGGCCGTTTTGCAGACGGAAACCATCTTTGGATTCCTGTCGTAAAACGTTCTGAGCACGCTCGGGAACAGCCCGGATTTTATCAGTTTGCTCCATGCGGTGGTTTCCAAATCTTTGATGAGCCGGAAGCTGCAGAAAATGATAGAAATATTCAAGAGCAGAATTTCGATTTTTTCCGAACAATTCTGCATCTATATGTGCGAAAACTCTTTAACGAAACAACGAGCAACGGAGATAAATTTGGAGATTCAAAATACGATAAACCGGAGCATGCCTCCCTGTCAGATGCAGCGTTAGATTCCGTCTATGCCGAGGAGCTTTGTGCGATGCTGCAAGATGGAAGGGCCGATATGGAATTTCTCGGTGCATCTGTTTCCGTGGCAGCTTTAAAATATGACCTTGTATTTTCGCTTGTAATCCACGATCAAGAGTTTTTTCTCAGAAATCGAAAGGCTTTTAAGTCGGATTATTGCGCAGCAAGTCTAAACATTTATCCTGTTGAGTATCTTCTCCAAGAAAATTTCCTACATGGAGAGAACTGCCTTGCAGAAGAAATCGCTGGCCCTCTTACTCTTTTAAGTGGGTCGGAACAAATCGATGATGACCTTCGAACAAAATTAAAAGACCACTTCAATATTTCATAGACGATTAACATAAGCTGCGATTTGAATTCTCATACCATCAAACATACTTGTTTGTATATGGAATATCAATGCAAGCTCTGTTTTCACCGTAGGAGGAAAAAGTGATGAATTTAAAATGCCCGAAATGCGGAAGCGTAGATGTGTTCCAGAAAAAAGACGGCAGCTGCCTGTGCGGTGCGTGCGGGCATCGGTTCATGCCGCAGCAGGAGCCTGCGGAATTTGTGCCCATGCGGCTGTTCATCTCTTACGGCCATAAGGAAAGCGAAATCTGCCGCCGCATCTATCAGGCACTGAAAGATCGCGGCCATGACCCGTGGTTTGATGAGAGCCATATCCGCTTTGGCAACGACTGGCGGGAACGCATTGCAAATGGAATTGAAAAGAGCGGCTCTGTTGTGGCCTGCCTTTCGCAGTATTCCACACGGGAAAAAGGGGTTTGTCTGGACGAGCTGGCAATCTCTGTCGGCGTCAAGGGCGGAAATATTGTCAGTATCCTGTTGGAGGATGTAAATCCCCCGGCATCGGTCAGCCATAAACAGTGGTTGGATATGCGAGGCTGGGAAGAAAAAATGGCGGCCGGGGAGGATGTGTTTACTCCGTGGTTTGATGCCAAAATGGCGGAGCTGTACGCCGTTCTGGAAAGCAAGGAAAACCGGGAGTTCAGCGGGCAAATCACGGAGCTGAAAAAACGCCTGACCGTTTATTACAGTACCAGTCGTCAGGAAAAACTGCTCCGCAATGCTTTTATCGGACGTGAATGGGTGGATGCAGCCGTCAGCCGATGGCTGCAGGATGACAGCGCCCCGCGCACCTGCCTGCTGACCGGTGCCCCCGGTGTGGGTAAAAGCGCCTACGCCGCACACTTTACTCACTACAACGGCAGTGTAGCAGCGGCGCTGTTCTGCAGCAGCGATATGAACACCTTTAATGACCCGCGCACTATCATCCAGACGGTTGCGTACTTAATGGCCTGCCGTTTGCCGGCCTACCGCCAAAGTCTGATGCTGCATCTGCCCGAGGACCGCGCCGCGGTGGAGCGCCTGAGCGAAAAAGAGCTGTTTGAACAGCTTATCAGCAAGCCCCTCAGTCTGTCCATTGACGGCAGCCATGAGCGGATGGTCATTCTGCTGGACGGCCTGGACGAGTGCGGCAGCCCGGAAAATAACGTGCTGGCCAAAACGCTGTATGAATTTTCGGGCAGCCTGCCGGACTGGCTGCGCATTCTGCTTGTGGCGCGGGACATTCCGGCAATTTCTGTTTACACAAAAGGGGCATACCGCATCGAGATTGGCAGCGAAAGCAAAGATAATTTGCAGGACATCCAGGACTATTATCGGTTTGAATTGGAATCGAGGTTTGGGGACGACCCGCATTGGGACGACGCGCTGGAGCGGATGACGGCCCGCAGTCAGGGCATTTTCCTGTATGCGCAGATGCTGACCGACCTGCTGCGCAGCCGCGGCACGCTGGGCGCTGTCGAGGAATACCCGGACGGTCTGGACGCCGTATTTACCAGCTGGTTCGGTTGGTTTTTCAGCGACAGCGACTTTCGGTCCTTCTGGCGGCCCGCTATCAGCTGCATCCTGGGCGCACCCGCGCCGCTGCCCGCCGAGACGCTGCGCCGCGTGATGCACTGGGGCGAAAACGAGCTGGCGGACTTCCGCGCCCGCCTGAAGGTTCTGCTGCGCGTTGAAAAGAACGAGTTTGACGAAGAAACTCTTGTCTTTGATCATGCCTTTGTTCGTGAGTGGCTGACCCGCGGCGCAGGCGAAAACGTCTACTTCTGCTCTCCGAAGGACGGTGCGGAAAAGCTGACGGCGGAGCTGTTCTCCATTTTTGAGCGCGGCCCGGAGGAATTGTCTTTCTGGGAAGCTGTGCATTTGATGGATTTGCCGCTAAAAAAGAGCCAGCGGGAAAAGGCTGTGGAAAGCCTGGCACTGGATGACCGGGTTAGTGATGCAGGAGATTACTGTGGAACGTGGGGCAAGTACGACCAGGCCGAGGAAATCTATGATAAAGCGCTGCTTGTTGCGGAAGAACGCAAAAAGAAATTAGTAAATGAATACAATCAACGGATTGTTGCGTTTTATCTGAAACGCAAAAGTGATATGATGTTCACGCGCGGAAAAATTGCGCAATCTGTAGAGTTGGAAGAAAAGGCTTTTTCGATCGTACAGGATATTGCGGAAAAGAATCCTATGGACATAAATCAAGGAAATTTGTCAATAAGCTATAGCCGAATAGGCACCCGGCTGGAGCTACTGGGAAAGCTTGACAGTGCAATGAAAATGTACCAAAAGAGCCTTGCAATTTGTGAAAAGCTATCCACTAGACTTGGAACAGCAGAATGGCAACGCGAGCTGGCGGTAAGTTATGATGCAGAATGGCAACGCGAGCTGGCGGTAAGTTATGATAATGTGGGAAACATTCTAACAGCCAAAGGTAATCTTTCCGGTGCAATGGAGATGTATAAAAAAAATCTTGCTATTTTGGAAAAACTAGATGCTGAGCTTAGCACACAACAAACACAGAAGGATTTATCTGTATGCTATAGCCGAATTGGCAATATACTGCACTGGCAGGGAAATCTTATTGGCGCATTGAAAATGTATCAAAAAAGCCTTGCGATTTGCGAAAAGTTTTGTCTTGAATTTGATACACCGCAATCGCAGAGAGACTTGTCTGTAAGCTATGGCTGTGTGGGCGAGATATTGCAAGTACAGGGAGATTTCACCGGTGCGTTGGACATGTTCCGGAAGAGTCTTTCGATTCGAGAAAATTTAAGTCTTGAACTTGGCACACCGCAATCGCAGAGAGACTTGTCTGTAAGCTATAACCAGGTTGGTGATATACTGCAAGAACAAGGAGATTTTTCCGGTGCGTTGGACATGTTCCGGAAGAGTCTTTCGATTCGAGAAAATTTAAGTCTTGAACTTGGAACGCCGCAATCACAAAGTGATTTATCCGTAAGCTATAACTTAATGGGTGATATACTGCAAAGGCAGGGAAATCCTATTGGCGCATTGAAAATGTACCGTAAGAGCCTTGTGATTAACGAAAATTTGAGCCTTGAGTTTGGCACACTTCAATCACGGACAAATTTATCACTAAACTATAGCCAAGTGGGTAGTATACTGCTGGAGCAGGGCGAGTTTATTGGCGCATTGAAAATGTATAAAAAATGCCTTGCAATTTGCGAAAAATTGAGTCTTGAACTTGGAACACCCAGTGCATATCGAAATGTGATGATAGCTTGCGCTAATAATGCATTTATTCTATCCGAGCAAGAAAAATATGAAGAGGCTCTTCTATTTGCAAAAAGGGCACTGGCTATAGGTGAGACTCTGGCCGCACAGCTGGATACGAACGATGCACGCAGAGAAGCGGAAGCGATGCGAAACAATTTAAAGATTGTAGAAGCTTACTGCAAAAAATCCTAACCTAAAAACAGCGTCCCGCCGCCATGTAATACCACTGGCGGCGGGACGCTATTGCTTCTATTGATTTTTTTCCTTATTTTCCAAAGTCCGTATAAAATCCTGTGTCAATGCATCCTTATCGGGATCGTACGGTTTCAGGCGGCAGCGCTCCAGGATAGGACCCTCTTTGTCAGCGAAGGACTGCACGATTTCTATTGCCTTCTTACTACGAAGCGTTTCCGGCGGTTCTGTGGTGAGGTAATCCAGAAAGGCAAGGCGCAGAAAATCGTCACGCAAAAGCCATCTTCCCGTTTTCAGGCAGGTTTGAGCGTTTTTGATTTTCTCGTAAATTACTCTCGTGTTAATGGGTTCTCCATTTTTGTTTAGTTCATTCGCACAGAATGGATATAGCTCGGATTTGTACGAGAAATTCCCTGCAAGGGGTTTATTCCATTCCAAAAACTTTTTCCAGCCTGCACTTTCTTCCGAAAAGTCGGTGCTGTGGTCCAAGCTCAAAAGCTTGTTTTCATAAGCCAGCTTGATTTCATTGTATTGGCTTCGCCATGGGGCTTCCTTTTTCTTGTCGCGATTTTCTTCCCGTATCTTCGTCATCAAATACAGGTCAATCAAGATTTTCCGTATTTCAAACAGCTGGCTGCTATAGACAACAATATTGGTCCTCTGCTCGGAGCTTTCTTGCAGCTCTTCGTTGGCCGCTTCAACTTCCAGACTGCTTTTCTTCCTCTGTTTTGGCGGATCTATCAGGTCCTGCACACGCCGCCAGGCAATGTTATCATCCCGGCACTGCTGTAAAAAATCTGCTGGCTCTAATTCGCTCCATCCGTAATTTTTGTAGTTGTACCTGAAGAATGCAGTCTGTTTCAACTCTAATGTGTCTGGCTTGCCTGCTTTGTTCTGTGGAACAATTTGACTTTGTACTTCATAAATTTTTTGCAGCGCACGGGCGTGGAGATAGGCGTTATCATCAAAGTGATCTGCTGCGTAGGCTAAAATAATTTCATTCGTATTGTATGCCAGTCCGGAAAGCCCGCTGTCCTTCAGCAGTTCATCAATTTCGGTACTCTTCATTCCAAGCGCAAATCCAAGCTGAATCAGCAGCGTCCGCATATCCTCCGCAGAACCGTACAGCGGGTCATTCAGGCCCAAAATGAGGAAGAACAGGTGGCGAATTACGCGATAAGGTAGCTTTTCACTCCTTTTGTTTGGGGCATCCAACCAACCTAAACCGCATTCCCAGTTTTTCAGAAACTCGCTGACAACACGGATATACGCTCGCTTCGGGGCCGGATCGCTGTTGATCTCATCCGCAATCTTTTTATCTTCTTCCGGAACATCCTCATCGTTTTTGATGCCTTTTATGACGAAATTCCGTGCCGCATTCAGGTATTCATTCCCCTGATCTTTCGCACTAAGGTGTATCCGAAGCGCCTGTTCGTTTCCGTCATAACTGGGGATGACTTTCTTCAGCGGAGCATCCGCAGGAAGTGCTTCAAAGCATTTTTTCAAGTCGGCCCCGCTGATTTTTCCCACAGTGCTCGCACTCCACACAGACACCGCATAACCGTATGTATGTTCGCTTCCTGTGAGAGCTTCTTTCAGTGGGCGAATGTACACTTTACTCCAGTCAGCAGCACCTTGCAACAGCAGTAAAAAAGATTCCGCTACCAAATCGTACAATGTCAGCTTATCATCGTTCTGGTTTTCTCTGTATTTGTCTTTTAGTTTTCCGATAATTCCATTCTGCACGGAACGCACATAGGCACGGCTCCATTCCTTCGCGAGAAAATGCTCGGCCATGGTATCAATATTTTCCTGTTTGTGGCCCTTTGATGTTTCCCGTTCCGCATGAATCAGACGTGTGTGATATAAGCGTTTCGCTGTGATTTTTTGTGGCAATCCGTATTTTCCAAGGATTTCCCGTATTGCTTCGTCTGCCTTCTGGTCTTCCATCACACCATTGTCGGCTTTTATCGCAATATCCTGTATCTTTTTCAGTTCGGATTCCATGCCTTACGCCTCGCTTTCTGCGGCGCAGCAGATTTTCTCTGCCACTTTGTCCATGTCGGCAGCATCGATCAGAATTACGCCCTGCGAGCGGCAGCGATCCCGGAACGCCTGCTTGTCCCCCGGCTGCAATTCCGAACAGACCAGAACCGGCACGGCTCCCACATGCAGGCTTGCGGCACGGATGGCGATTTCATCCACAAACGCAATTTCCAACTGACGGCACGCTTTGCAGCTGATAAGCACCAGCTTTTCTTTATCCAGCACGGCCACAACGTCCAGCTCGTTGAGCGTACCGCTTCCCCAGCTGTATTCGTAGCTTATCTTTTCATCACTGAATCGCGTGTTTTCCTGTAGATTGGCAAGCACGCCGCCCTCCAGCGCGTTGCCATATTTCTGCAGCAGCGCGGGTATCTCCGGTGTCATGCCAGAAATTTCCAGTTTTCCGTCCGCAAGCGCGGACTGCAAGCAGCCCTGCTCCTGTAGAAACGCTACAACCGTCTGCCGTCCAATGGGTATCCGCACGACAGCGGGTTCTGTGTGAATGACAAACGAATTTCGCTCCGTGCCGAAGTCTTTCAGAACGCTTTTGCGGTCAATACAGTTTTTCAGAACGTAATCCAGACTTACCGCGCATTTCTGCCCTGCCATAAACGTAATTTTTGCCTGCCCGGCTCTTACCATGCTCATCAGATTCTGAATATACTTGTATTTCTGCAGCTTGCGCAGCAGTGGCTCAAGCTCCGCCCACTGTTCTGCCGACATGCTGTAGGTCTGTGTCTGTGCATCCGGACCAGCTATCTGTGAGAAATAAGTTGTCGACTGCTTGCTGTACGCCTCGGCAAAATCCCGGCAAATGTCATAAAACGACGCACGGCCAAACTTTTCTAAGATTTGGCGGTACAGGGTATTTACTTTCTCGTAGTCGATTTTTGTCTGCGTATCTTTCTCTTTGTGTGGTACCGCACCGGAAAGACGGAACAGGCCGTCCACGTCCCACGGCTGTGGAATCGGCATCTGCGCAGGCACTTTTCCTCGCAGCGCACGGAATACACCATCCCGCTGCACGAGCATCGCACACTCTGCATAGATTCCCGCAAGAGTGCACAGGTCCTCCTGTCCGTTCGTCAGGTCAATGACTTCCACACCCTGCAGCGCCTGCCGCATGGTCTCTTCCGGAGCCTCGTTGGCCGGAATGATTTGCACCTGTACGCCTCTGCACGCGGGGATTTCTGTCTGTGCCCCCGCAATAAGCCGCAGCTCCACGTCCACGCTGGCACCGTAATGATGCAGGGCCGCCGCCGCATCCTCGGCAATACGGATATATTTTTCCGCTGCACCGTCTGTATCTGCCTGTGCTATGTAAATTAGCTTAGAGACTTCAAATACCCGTGCCGGGGCAAGATTGACCCGCAGATCCTCCGTGCCCAGCAGCTTGGCCATCACCATCGGTTTGGCCCGAAGCTGGAATCCAATATTTTCAATCAGGACATCATCCAGCGCTTTCGGCTCCACCGGCGAAATGCTGTACAAAATGGCAAACAACCGCTTATCCAGCACTTCCAGCAGCGCCACGGCCTCCTCCGATGCCGGAAGCTGTGCTTGCAGGAAGCAATTCATCCGCACGCTTTCAATTTGGTAGTAGGCGGCATCCGCCTGCCGTGCGTCCGGGCTGAGCAACTTCCGAATACAGTGAATCAACGCATTTCTGCGGGTTTCCAGTTCCGTAGCCGCTGCGCCTTCAATCTCCGGGGTCAGTTCCTCCAATGCATCCTCAAAGTCTTTCAGCTTTCGTTTTACGACTGGCAGGTTCTTTTGTGCCGTTTCCGCAAACATACGGGCCAGTGCCGCACCGTTGTGGGACAGTGCGTCCAAATCCCGCGGAATTTCTGCGTCCTGGCTGCTGTCGCGCCATTCTACGGCGGTCTGCCAGCCTTCCGGGCGCACCTCGTCCAGTGCACTGGGCACCAGATAGGCGTGATACAGCACGCCATCCTTCTTAAAGTTTGTTCCGCTTCCGTTGGCTCCGCCGTTCTTCAGATAGGTGAAGTCCTTCTCCGGAAGCGCTTTTGCCCCTTTCAGTATCTTGCTGGCGACCCAGCGGCGATGCTCGACCCAGGAAAGCTCCCGGATTGCTGCCGGATTTTCCTTCAGCGCTTCCTCAAAATTACAGCTGTCCTTTTCCGGGTCATCTGACCATGGCACATGAATAGAAAACAGTCTGCACTTTACGGCCAGCGCGGTATCGAAGGAGGCCGCCCTATTATAGTAATCATCAAAGTTATGCCGGATTTCCAGCAGGCTGCTGGACGGATTCTTTTGCCGCTCATACAAAAGGTGCGCATTGAAGGCGATGCTTTCCGCTGCGGCAGAATAGGCATCTTCTACGTCATCCGGGGTAAGGCGTACAAACACACGGCTTCCGTCGGCCTCGGCGTACAGGCTCTGGCCGCCTTCTATGCAGGTGTATGCGCACAGGCGCTTGCCCACCTCCGGAGCCGGTATCGCCCTTGCGATCTCTCTTGCCGCCGCATCGTCGTCCAGCAGTACCAGCACAGAACCGGGGGCAAACTGCGCAGCGGCTCTCTGCACAGTCTCCGCCTCCGGCTTGAGCTCCAGCCAGCTCACAGCGCCCAGCTTTTCCTTCCAGTCATAGGGCTGCGGCTCGTCCTGGCAGCAGAACCAATCCTCTGCGTGGTCAATGCCGCGCATCCACTCTCTGACTGCCGTCTCCGCCTGCGGGGCCGCTGCCAGCACATGGACCTGATGCCCCAGCACATGGCAGCTGCTGAACACCGCGTTCATGGCCTGCTTCAAAACCGTGCTTTTTTCTGCAACGATCAGCACGCGAACATCCTGGTCTTTGGCCTTTCCGTAGGCAAAAAGCGGCCACTTGTACAGCAGGCCCACCAGTGCATCCGAAAGCCGTTCCTGCATTTTTCGGCGTCTGTCGGCAATCTTTTCCGCAGCAGACGCCTCGGTTGCCCGCAGAATTTTCTCCATGGCGTTTGCAAACGTCTCCGGCTCCTGCATACGGTGGTCCGGCTCATAGACAAGGGCTTCCGCCAGCAGACTGCCCAGTGCAAACCGCTGACCGTCTGTCAGCACAGCTCCGAAGGGTCCCTCCTGCAAGGCCTCTGCATAGCCCTTGGCCGTATCCAACCATGCCAGCTTTCGCGTCAGGCAGTAAAACAGGGTAGCCGCCATTGCATAGACATCCGCGGTTTTTTCAATGCTTCTGCGGGCACTGGACATATACCCGCCCAGTTCCGGCGCCGTGAAGCCGGCAGAAAACGGCAGCATCAGGTCGTCACTGCCGATCTGACTTTTCAGCACGATGGACTCCACATCGAACAGGCTTACCGTGTCCAGAAAAGCATCTTTGCGCAGGCCGTTGGGCGTGCTCCTGTAGACCATCAGGATGTTTTCCGGCTTGATGTCCAGCAGCATGGCCCCTGCGGCACAAAGCTGTGCATCGGCGCAGGCCAGCGCATAAACCGTGTTCAGAATCTGCCGCAGCGAGGTCGATGTCGGATTGGCCCACGCCTGCTCTTTACAAAATTGAGCCAGCGTCTCTCCGGAATAGCTTTCTGCGGTGAATATGTAGGGCACCTTCCCGCAGGTAAAAACCTCCATATTCGGGATAAAATGGCGCAGGCCCAGACCTTCTGACTTGATTTCATGCAAAAGCCTGTCCACTTCTTCCAGGCGCTTTCGCTGGCCGTCCCGCAGCTCCGCGGGGATGGCCAGCGTACCGTTCGGCTTTCTGCGCACGGTCATATAGCGCAGCAGCATGGAAAAATTGTAGCTCGTGCCCGCTGTAACCTGTGGGTAAAACTCCTTCAGCACGCCCGTAACGCGGCTGCCGTCCGCTCGAACCAGCACGGCATCATACACAAGTGAGGTTCCGCCCGCGCCGATCAGCTCCCGAATCAGGAATTTTCCGCCTTTTCTGTCGATGTTCAGTTCTGCCCCCTGCACAAGCGGTTCACGCTTTTGCAGGGCTTCTTCTTTTACATAGGCCATAGCCGTCTCCTTTCCGTTACTTGGCCGTTTCTTCCTGCGGCGGGGTGATGGTATATCCCAGCACCTTCAGAACCTTCAACGTTTCAAAGGCTGTGTTCAGGTCGTAGGCCTTTTCACTGTCGGAAAGCTCCTCAAACGGAACCATACAGGGGGTTTCCTTCCTGGCGTCATCCCTTGCCGGACCATAGGTCCAGCCCTCCTGGATGCGGGCAACCCCCCAGACGTCATGCACATTGGCGCTCAACAGATTGGCCAGCTTTACAAGCTCCGGGGACAGCGTCACACCGGAGGTGTCGATTGGATGAGGGGTATAGTGGTTCTTCATGGTGGTTTTCTCCTTTTTATGTAGTAGATGCGTCGTGGGTATCATGCCGCCAGGCCATCGTCGCAGTCAATGCTGACAAGCAGGTCTTTGCCGTCGTGCGGCAGCTTCAGGACGGTACAGAGCACCTCAGTCTGTTCCCGTATGCCGCCGAAAAAGGCGATGGCGTTTTCCCCTGTCTCCAGCAGCAGGCGGCAGACCCCTGCTCTGTTATCAACGACAACGCCGCGCACGCAATCCCGCACCGAAAGTTCATCATCGAAATTCCACATCGTCAGCTTCTCCTTTCCAAATAGCCGTGGCTGCTTTCCATGTGGATATGGTAGCATTTTCGGGGAAGGATGGCACGGGGGGTGGAGAGAAAAAAGTCAGCCTTCGATTTTCATTGTCATTTCTTTTATTCGTTCCTCAATTATGGAAATATACTTTTGATATTCTTCATACCCCTGCGGATTTCATCCCGCCACAGCATCCCGTGCTGCAGCTTGGAGGTATCCACCCAAGGCTTGAAGCCATTTCCAGAAAGATATGCGCAGATGTCCTTGCACATCTCCTCCTCTACATGGCCATAACTGACAAAGACCTGATTTTCGTCTTTCAACGGACGTCATCCTTTCCGTTTTTTCTTTATTATACGGAAATTCTTTTTCTATTTCACAGCATTTGGAGAGAAAAAATCTTAGCGTATCACATTTCTACCCGTGCGCGGGGCAGCCTTGGCGGCAGCATCCCGGAACAGTTCTTTCTCCGGCTCGTAGTCAAGCGGTACGCTCTCCCCTGTCGCGCCGAAGCGGTTCTTTAAGATGGTCAGTGCCAAATGACGCGGAGCGGTCTTGTTTTCCCTGTCGGCGTCTGTGCGGTATTTGAGTACCAACAGCAAGTCCGCGCTGTACTCCACGCTGCCGGACTCCTTGAAGGCCGACATACCCGGCTCGGCACTGCCGGGGCGGTAAGCCTCGCGGTTCAGGCTGGATGCGGCCACAACGGGCATATCGTACCGGCGTGCCAGCTGCTTGAGCATGGCAACGGCGGCATCGGCGGTCTGCTTCTCGGTCATGCCCGTGCGGGCCGGTGCGACAAGCTGCAAGTAATCCAGAAACAGCACCGGGCTTTCGTGCTGCTCGCAGAAAGCCGACACTTTTTCATCCAAAAAAGCCGGGGTAAGCGGGGCGTCCGGCTCCCACAGCTCTACCCTGCCGCCGGTCTTTTGCCTGTACGCGGAAATCAGAGAACGTACTTTGTTTTCCGGCAGCCTGCCGTCCAGCAGGGATCGCGCACGCTCCATTGTGCCGCGCACGGCGCTTTTGGCGATCAGCTCCATGCGGGACATTTCTATTGTTATAAACAGCACATTTCCCCTCGCAGCGGCCAGCGTATCGGCCATTTGCAGCATCAGGGACGTTTTGCCCATGCTGGAAACCGCGCCCAGCACGGTCAGCCCGGCATGCAGACCGCCGTCGAGCGCCTTGTCCAAACCGGCGATACCCGTAGACATCACAGCAGCCCCGCCACGGCGGCCCAGATACGCGAGAAACTCGTCCTCCAAGGTCGCTTGCTGCTGTACCTCCTGCGCCGCTGCAGCGGCCTTACAGGCGGCTTGCAGTGCATCCCTGTCTTGCACTAATGCTTCATTCACATCTTTGCAGCCATCCGGCAAAGCCAGCACCGCGCACCCAATGCCGCGGGCCGTCAGCTGCTCCCGCAGCTTCTCGTTCATCCCCTGCCCTGCTGCATCGGAATCCCCGGCAAGAATCATCTTCTCCGGCCTTGCAACAGGAACATATTCATCAATTTTCTGTACAAGCTTACCTGTGTTGGCCGCACCGCAGAGCGCTACAGCCGGGAATCCCAATTCCTCTAAGGAAAGGGCGTCAAAAATGCCCTCTGTCACAAACAGCGCTTTCCCTGCCGCACGTTCCATAGCAGCGCTGTTCCAAATCTGCATCGCCCCGCGGCTGTTCCTGTAGCGCGGTTCAACATGCTGGTCAATAGCGCGGCGGCAAACGCTGCGGCAGACACCATCCACAAAGACCGGCAGCACCGCATACCCATTCTCGACCACCAACCCAAACCGCCGTACCGTTTCATCGGACAAGCCACGCCCGGTAAAGTAGGGGTCGGGTCTGCCTCCTCCTTCCTTATAGGGGAAAGCCTGTGTCGGCTTCGCCGTAACCCGGATGACCTCGCCCCCGCCGTAGCGTCGGTTGACGGCCTTCATTTTAGAAGGAAAATCCGTCAGATTTTGTTCCTGTCCAACTAAGTCAAAAATATCGTAGGTCGCGCCGCAGGCAAAGCAGTGGACGGTCTGATTTTTTTCATTGTACCCCATAGAAGGGTGAGCGTCTTGGTGTGCGGGGTTCAGGCAGGCGAACGGCTTGTGCAGGGGTAGCCCGTGCTCCCGTAGCCATTGAGGCAGGCAGTTTTTTAAGGTTTTGGCATCCGTTTTCCTCATACGAAAACTTCTCCTCTTACAGGGAAAAAACTGTATCTTTTCCTCCCTGTAAAAAAGGGAAAGATATCATACAGTACTTACAGTACATACAGCACTTTTCAAAATGCAAAAATTTGCCGTTGAAATGTGAAAAAACAGGGGTTTTACGGGGTGCTTGGGTCATCAGTTGTGGCTTTGGCGGTAATCAGATGTAGCTTTGGTGGTAATCATTTGTGGCTTTGGTGAAGCACTTATGGTCATCAAATGTGGCTTTGGTAAGGCTATATTTGGTCATCAGTTGTGGTTTTAAAATCGCGGCTATCGTATCATGTTCCGTTTGCGTGGTTTTTGCTTGAAGCGGCCCTTATTCGTTTCATCGGGCAAAGTCAGTTCGGGCGTTGGCGCGGGCTTGCGGGTGGTGTGGTCCAGCACGATCTCTACCCCGTCCACAACGCGCCCGGTGCGGGTGAAGCTGTACCCGCTGATGTAGTTCTGCTGGGTCAGATACTCGAGATAGATCTCGGTATAGTTGCGCAGGCGCTGGCGGCGCTGCTTGATGGGCGACGGCTCGCCGAGCTCCTCATAGATGGACGAGAACAAAATCTTTCGGCTTTGCAGACGGTTGTTTGGGTTCTTCATGCCCTCAATGCGGGTCAGCAGGTAGTTCTTCAGCACAATGATAGCGGGGGTGTTGTTCAGGCTCGCCCCGGCCAGCGGAGAGTCGGCTTCAAAGTGTACGTTCAAAAGGTCCATATCCACAAGGGAAATCTGCCGCTTGCTGGACGCATACTGGAACAGCGGTGGCGTGTCGATGAGGAAGTACGCCTCGACCTCCCGCCCGTTGAGCACGGCGTTCATCCGGTTCATCGGCAAGAGATATTGCGAGACCGTCAGGCTCTGCAGGTTTTGCCCCTCTTTGATAAAGTGGGCGGCGGCCTCCTCGGTGCAGTCCAGTGTGATGGTGGCGTGCCGCATAAATTCCAGCCGGTCACGGATGGTCTGGACGGCCTCCTCCCGCATACTGGGGTTTTCACTGCCGATCATGGCGCGGTACAGCATCGGGATGGTGAAATAAATCGTTCCCGCGATCAGCAGCGAGGAAACGCCGTTTAAGATAGCCTTATCAAAGCTCGTCAGGCTGCCGCCGCTGTCCAACGCGATGGTTTTCGGGAAATCCATCGTCACGATGGTGGACACGTTTTTTCCGGCGCTCTTGCCAACGTATACCTCGTTCTCCTCCTCCGGCAGCAGCTTGGGCAGATTGCGGAAGATGGAATCCGTCTGCATACTGTATTTTCCCAGTGGACCCTGGTTCGCACTGGAAAGCAGCATCCGCTCGGAAAGCGGTTCGTTTTTCAGGCCGGACACGTCGCCCGCATACATGGTGTTTACCGCGCAGGTAATGTAACAGGCCATGCCGGCCGGCATACCGTCCAGCATGCTTTTGAAGGATGCCCTTGCCAGTGACCGGACCTCTGTCTCCGGCATGGTCAGACTGCCGCCGACCGGGTGGGAAAGGATCTCCAATTGCAGCGCGGCCTGCTTGGCCTGTAAAAGCTGCTCCTGAAAGGCTTCCTCACGGCGCTCGCTGACGTATGGGGAAAACGTTCCGAGCAGACCGCGGTAGATCTGCTGGTCGGTCAGAATATCGCCGTATTTAGCCTGCAATTCCTGAAAGGTGATAAACGGCTCCTTCTGAAAGATGGGCACCAGCAGGGCGGCGTCCTCGGTATAAAGCTTTGCCTTGGGCGTGGGCAGAGCTTGCTTTTTTTTGGGCACAGCCAACCTCCTTGCAAAAAGATATTATGACATGGTGACATAATATCCTATTCGTATCGACTCTATATTTACAGGATATTATGACATGGTGACATAATATCTCGCCCGGAAAGGCGGTTATTTGCGGGAAAGCTGCGGGCCGGGCGTGCCAGGCCCCTACAGGCTCAGCGGTGGGTGTGCAGCCATTCCTCGGCCATGCGGCGGAAATCCTCCTCCAGCGCGGCGGGCACGGTGACGGAAACGCGCACCGTCTGCGGTTCTGCCTGCAGGGCAGCATCCATCTGCTCCGGGGTCATGGCGGCGGTCAGCCTGGCCATTTTGGGGCCTGCCAGCTCGTCGGCATGGTGGGCGGCCAGATACTTCTGATTCTCGGCAGAAAAATCCACGAGCCGCAGCGCCGTTGTCAGCGGCAGCTTGCCGCCGTCCAGCAGCTTGAGCAGGCTGCCGTCCAGACTGCCCAGCCGCACATACCGCGCGATCTGGCGGGCGGAGAGGTTGTATTCTTCGCCGATCTGTTCATACTTTGATTTGCGCACGCCGTTCCTGCTGCGCTTTTTGCGCCCGGCCAGCGCGTACTTCTGGGAGATGCTCCGCGCCTTCTCCGACGGCGTCAGCACGCGCTGCACGTAGTTGGAATCGACGACGATCTCGTGCGCCTCATCGGCGGTGATGTCCGTCAGCACGGTGGCGGGGATGCGGCGGTATTTGTCCTCGCCGGTCTTTTCCAACAGGGCAGTGTAAGCCCGCACGCGGTTGTGGCCGCTTAAAATCATCAGCGCGCCGTCCGGTTGCTTCCAGACCACAATGGGGTGCAGCAGGTCGTTGGCCCGGATGCTCTCGATCAGCTCCAGCAGCTTGTCGTCGGGGAGCGGCGCGTAAAAGTTCCAGTCAGCCGGGGCAGGGGAGAGCTTGTCCAGCGGCACTTCCTCCAGCCGCCGTGTGCCGGGCAAATCGGCCATCAAAGAGGGGAGAGACACCGCACCGGCAGCAGGGGAGACGACGGTTCGTTTTTTTAAAGCCATACAGTATTACCGCCTTTCTCAAACGCAGCGCTTCAAAATTTCTTTCGTAAGGGCGCGGTACTCTTTCGAGATACGCGCACTGCCCGCGTAGTCCAGCACGGGGCGGTTCTCCCACTGGGCGTTCTGCAGGCGGCTGTCCACCCGGATGATCTGCTCAAACAGCAGGGCACTGTAGCTCTCCCGCAGCTGGTCCATGGCCGCCTCGGTGATCAGGCGGTTGCGGGCGTCGTAGCGGTTGATGATGATGCCGCCCACCTGCAAGGTCGGGTTGTACGGTTTGATGCCCTCGACAAATTGCAGCACCACGGCCAGGCCGTCCAAATCAAAGCTGGCGGGCTGGGCGGGAATCAGCACATAGTTGGAGGCGTTCACGATGTTGAAGTTCAGCAGCGACAGATTCGGGTTCGTGTCGATGAGGATGTAATCATAATAGCCGCGCTCGACAACGGGGCGCAGGATGCTGCGCACGATGTTCTCGCGGCTGATTTTGGTAAACAGCGCCATGTCCAGCGTACCCATCGAAACATCCGCCACGATGATGTCGATATTCTCAAATTTGGTGGGCTGTATGTAGCCGTTCAAATCCTGCTCCGCCAGCACCGCCGCGCCGAAGTTCTTCTCGCTGCGGGGCATATCGAAGCTGCTGGACAGGTTGCGCTGACCGTCGCCGTCGATGACAAGGATGCGCAGCCCCAGCTCGGCCATCGACGTAGCAATACCGCTGCAAAGACTGGTTTTGCCGCAGCCACCCTTGTTGTTGAGCATGCAGAGCACCTTGGTGTCGTGGTAGTCCGGGTGGTAGATTTCGTTGATGTCAACATCCAGATAAGTACACAGCTTTTGGATGTTTTCAAGGTCGGTCGAACTGCGGCCGGTTTCGATCTGCTTGATGGTGGAAAGGCTGACACCGGTGGATTGGGCAAGTTCTTTCTGGGTGACATCCTGCTCCAGACGGATGGTTTTGAGCCGCTCATAGTCCAGTTTTACCATAAAAACCTCCAAAATCGAGAGAAAGTTAAAACCGCAAAGTTATAACCTTAAGGTTATAACTTTATTATAGCATAAGCGGTAAGAAAAGTTCAATAGATAAGAGAAAGAGGGCTGTAAAAATTAGGGCTGCAGCGCCGGCGCACAAAAAGTTTCTATGCAACGATAGCGGCTCGTTTTTTATCTCCACCTGGCTTTGTAATTTCGCTGCCTTCGCTTATAATAAAGCTACAGAAGCAAAACAGACAGAGCTTCTCTCAGCGGTGAGCCTCCGGCCCGCTGGTATTCCAATCAACAGCCATTCTTATCACTGCACGGGTGACTTGAGCTCCCTCACTAACGAGGTCTGACAGCTCGTCCCTGCGCAGCCTATCAGCGCATCAGGCTGCCAGGTCTGATGCCTGTAGCATGCTGCGAGGCAGCGTAGCAGTCCCCACCCGGCAGCAGAGCTACCTCCCCTCTGCCGGATGGGGGCTGCTTTTTATTGTGGGGATATATAGGGAAGGAAAGCTACAGAAGGAATAAATTATTGACTTGATCGCCCGCCATACAACCATTATAATAGTAAAGATTCGCGAAGTTCTGCGGATTGATATTAAAAAGATAGCTTAACAGTGTAAAGGAGAAGTTATTATGACAAAGGAAGAAATGCTTAAGCGCCTGCATGAGATTTTGGAGATCGTCGGGCCTGATAGGGCTTTCGAAATTAGCGAGAACACAAACGAAAGAAAAACGCTATGGATTCATCAGACACCCGGCGAGGATGAATATCTTATGCTGTCGGCCACCAAGCTGTTTCCTATTTCAACGATCAGAAATATTGTTTATGAGTACGGTGAAGATATTGGGAGCTACTCAGATACAGATTTTATACTGTGCTTTGAACTCAATGGAGATTGTGATTATACCGTGGAATTTGGAGGTGGCTTTGAGAATGACACATACGTGATCTATTATGACGGAGATCGGTGGCACACGACGGAAGATTGCACCGTTTGGCTCAAGAAATATAATGAGCGAATGCGCGTCAAGGAGAGCATGAGTCGGCTTATATGGACGGCGGCAGAATTCAGTAAGGAAGCAAATGCAGAGGAACTGCTTGAGGTAAAGAATAAAGCAGTAAGCTACTTTGACGAGTATCCGGAGGATCATGAACTTCTTTTGACCTACACCTATCTTGCACTGTGTATGCTCTACAACGAAGAGGAAGATCATTTTGATGCAAGGTGGGCAATCCAGCTCATCGCAAAACGGAAGCTGAAGGAGAAGCTTTTACAGCATATTGAACAATACACCTACTACGATGGAACGGAGCGGTCAAGCTATAATGGCTACTATCTTGGCCTGACAACAATGGCGCTGCGGTTCCTTCGAGAGTGCGGGGAAGAGGACACAGCGAAATAATGAAAGTCCTATTACCGGCGCATTTTTATTATTACAGAACGCATAGGGGAAGAGGACGGCGTGACCATCGAGGCTGTGCCGCTGTATAAGTTTTTGCTGGAACTGGAAAGCGGAAAATACGGTGCAGCATATTAAATTATAAAACGCGGGGGAGATATTATGTCATGATGACATAATATCTCCCCATTTGCGGTAACTATAAACGAAAAACAGGACAAAACAGCAGACAAATATGTTGCGTAAACGGACAAAATGAAGTATAATACATTTGAAAAAACGGACAAAACGATTTTTCTAGGGGGGCATCCGGCATGGAAAACAGCAGCAATAGTACGTTACAACGAACCGCTGCGAAAAAGATACAGGTTTTTTTGCAGAGCAATACGCGCAAGGCGCTGCTTGTCACCGGGGCGCGGCAGGTCGGCAAAACGACCCTGATCCGCCAGCTGGGACAGGAAGCCTTCCCGAATTTTGTGGAACTGAATTTTTTGGAAAACACAGCCGCGCGGCAGCTGTTTGAAACAGCCACCGACAGCAGCGATTTCCTGCTGCGGCTCTCTGCGCTGGTGGGGGAAAAGCTGGTCCCCGGCAAGACGCTTATCTTTTTGGATGAAGTGCAGGAGTGCAAGGAGATCGTGACCGCCATCAAATTTTTGGTGGAGGAAGGCAACTACCGCTATATTTTAAGCGGGTCGCTGCTGGGCGTGGAGCTTAAAGACATTCGCAGCGCACCGGTCGGCTATCTTGATGTACTGGAAATGTTCCCGATGGATGTAGAGGAATTTGCCCGCGCCAACGGCGTGTCGGATCGCATCTTTGACCATCTGCGCAGCTGCTATGACAAAAAGCAGGAAGTTGACCCGCTGGTGCATCAGAAGATGATGGAGCTTTTCCGCCTGTACTTGATCGTGGGTGGTATGCCGGCGGCTGTGGCTTGCTACCTGCAAACGCATAATCTGTATGAAGTCGCCCAGGTGCAGCAGTCCATTCTGACGCTGTACAAAAAGGATATTGCCCGCTATGATCCGAAGGAAAAGCTGTATCTCGAAGATATATTTGATTTGATCCCCAGCGAGCTGAACGCCAAAAACAAGCGGTTTATTTTAAAGGACCTGCATCAGGACTTTAAGTTAAGCCGCTACCACAATAGTTTTCTGTGGCTGGCCAACGCCGGCGTTGCGCTGCCGACCTACAATGTGGAAGAACCGACGCTGCCGCTGCGGCTGAACAGACAAAGCAACCTGTTCAAGCTGTTTCTCTGCGATGTGGGGCTGTTGGCGGCCACCTATGCCAACGGCATCCAGCTGGCGCTGTTGAACGGCGAAAAGAACATCAACTTCGGCGCAGTGTTTGAGAACGCCGCCGCCCAGGAGCTGGCCGCCCACGGCTATGCGCTGTACTACTTCAACAGCAAAAAGCAGGGAGAACTGGACTTCGTCATCGAGCACGAGGGCAATGTACTGCCCCTTGAAATCAAGAGCGGAAAAGACTACACACGCCATAATGCGCTTTCCGGCGTGATGGCAAACCCGGACTACCACATCCCGGCTGCGTTTGTTTTCCACGGCGGGAACGTGAGTGTGAAGGAGAAAATCACCTATTACCCCATCTATATGATGATGTTCCTGCGCGAGCCGGAGCTGGCGCAGGATTTGACCTATACCCCGGATTTCGGGGTACTGATGGGATAACGGAAGAACGTTGTACCAACAATTTTTGAAGATATTATGTCATCATGACATAATATCTTGGTAGATACCTAGTGGACTATCTTCAATTTTAAGGCAGAATGGGAAGCACTTGACTCGGAATTTTCTGCTATCGAGGCAAATTTGAAAGCCCAAAAAACGGAAAGTGCAACCGCTGTAAAATAAGAAAATGTAAAGAAGTGAATCCCACTTGGCGATTGAACCAAGTGGGATTCACTTCTTTACAACAGAAAAAAAGATATTTGTTTACTCAATAGGGAAAAAGCGTATTATGCATTTGCGCACTTGTTTACACGATCAAAGTGACAACCTTCGACAGCGGTTTTATCTTCCATCCAGCAGTTCCCGCTTGTACTTATAGTAGGTATTCCTCGCAATCCCAATTAACTTTATACATTCGGCATCTGTGAGTGTCCCGTCAAAATTACGGCTGTACTTTTTTATCTGCTCCTTACAGGGGGCAGATTTTTTTATGTTCAGCTTGCGACCCGGCGTTTGTCCGATTTGTTTGCCATTCAACCGTGCAGTCAGGATACCCTCGCGTGTGCGTTGGTGCAGATCGTCCACCTCTTTCTGTGACTGGGCAAAGGCAAGGCGTATCTGCTCTTTGGCCAAATCGGCAGTGTAGCGGTTCAGCGCGTCCATAATGCCGGAAACAAATCGGTCTGTTGCGGCGCTGCCGGTCTCTGGGGCTGTGCTAATCTGCCGTTGCAGTGCCTGCTTGTATGTATCTGTGTTAATATGCGGCTCTTTCAAAAAGCACAGGTTCACACCGCGGGCGTATAGTTCCTCATACAAGGCACAGCCTTCCTCGGCGCTGCGGCTCATGCGGGAAACACTGTCAAACACGATGGTGTCCCCCGGCTGTACGGTGTGTAGCAGCTTGTCCAGCTCCCTGCGGCCCTGGCAGGCTGTGCCGGTATAGACCTCTCGCACGATATGTGCCGCGGGGTATGCGGCGGCAATGTTGCGCACCTGGCGTTCAATATTTTGCTGCGGCGTAGAAATACGGCAGTACCCGTATACGGACATAGAAGTATCACTCCTGACGTTCATTTGATTTGATACTCTATTGTACCGCCTCTTTTATGCGGCTGTCAATAAATTTTGATACTAATTCCATAAACCTTACTTTTGATACAGATAAGTAACAAAAATCAGTTCCAGCAAAACAGGCCCTGACAAATACGACAGAAACAAGCAAAAGCCAACGTTGAAAAAGGCTGTTGGCAGACCGACAGTCAGCAGTTCAAAGCCGAGAAATTTCATCATAATAGGAAGCAGGCAGAAGATGCTCAACATTCTGGCCCAGCAAACACTGTATTGACTGGGAATCAGCAGAGCGGCTGTTGCCGTTAGTACAAGAACGATCAAAAAAGAAACCCAGAACGGCAGAAAGCAGAGGATACCACCAATGCCTAAGGAAGCCAAATTTGCACCAAGACCGCATAGCACAGTGCTACGTTCGATGCTTGGGGCATGGGGGAACAAGTTGCGCAGGGGGACACCATCAAATCCGGGGATCGGCAATAAATTAAGGCAGCCAAGCGTGTAGGAAAAAATTGCCAAATACAGAAAATCACTGCTCTGCGTGGGAATTGCCAGCAACAATGCCGCAGACCCCGTAAAAAGATTAGCAAGCGGCCCGGCAATGCTTATGCCAAGATCGGTAAAGCCGCAGGCGAAAGGTAGAAGCGAAAAAAAGGCTGCCCCGCAAGGGAAAAAATGATAAAGTCCAAAGCCAAAGGCATCAGCCGGAACACCGAAGCGGAAACCGGCTGCTGCATGGCTCATCTCATGTAGCACGATATTAAGCAGAAGCGCTGCTGGCGGCATGAAAGCAGAATATCCGCTCAACGGGGGCAGGCAAGACAAACCACCGTTGATGGTGACAACAACAGCAGCAAGAAAAAGAAGCGGAAACCAAAGCCACTGTAGTAATTGATAAAAGAGCAGGGAGCGAATACTGTCTCCAATCGAGCAGGGAAACAGCAGCAGGGCCATACCGGGTTCGTCATGCAGAAACGTTGGCTTCTGTACTGCGTTTTGCAGCAAACCGTTTCGATACAGCTTTCTCAGGCCTTGGAACAGTTCTTCTCTTGATAAGTTGAGTCCGGTACTCTCGCCAGGCCAGCTCTCTCCGTCCAAGGAGAGCAGGAGTAGTGCCTGTTTTATGGGAAGCTTGTACCGTCTGCCATTATTGGGATTAAACACTCGAACATAATTTCCAACCTGCTGGAACTGTAAATCCGGCATCCGGTTTGGCATAGAATCCATCTGCGTGGACACTCCATTTCTATTTTTGTACGTTTATCCCGTAAAACCATATCAAGATTCATCGTACTTGCACAGAAGCTCGCCAGTCTCGCCCGAAACAATTATATGGAACGTCTGCGAATCATAACGATAAAGATCACTTTTGCGAATACCGTCTGCGTATGCAATGCGGATCAGATCCAACAGCTTCAGATCAATATCGGTATGGCAGGGAAGATAAGCGAGTGCGGACACCTTTTTAATTGCTTTTCTGGCGATTGACTGGCGTTCTGCATTGCTCTCGGCGGTGATGGCCAGGGACCAATAGGCGGATGCTTCGCTGTAAAAAACCAAGCAGAGGTCCTGAAGATGCTTCGGCAAATCGGATACCTGACGGCGTCTCCCAAAGCCAATTTGTTTCCAATCGAGAGGGTTCAAGGCGTGGAACTTTGCAGCCATTTCTAAGACGGGATTGGCAAATGCTTTTGAGGAAAGCGGATAAAACTCTGCCAGAGCTGCACATGCCACCATAAATTTCGGTGAAACATAATTCGGATATAAGCTGAGGTGCAAGGTAAGCTGCCGATGAATCAGATCAAGACAAAAGGCTTTTGGATCATCTTCGCTTGGGGCCGTGTGCTCCATCAGGTGAACCATTGCGGCAACGCAAGCATCGCAGTAAGTTTTTTTCACGGCTTCCTCGATCCGGGATGTATCTGCTGTAGCGGAAAGGAGAATCGCCTCTCTGTACTGGTCGATAGTAACAGAGGTGGAGCTAAGCGTTGCTTGCATGACTGCCATGATTCGTTCAATATCCGTCATAGATAGCACTCCTTTTCTTTGAGAAGATCGTGTAAATAAACAATAGCGGTATAGATACTGAAAATATAGAAGCACGAAGATAAAAAAAATTAAAGTGCACTTTTAATTTTTATACTTCCAGAAGCGGCAATTTACAGTCGCCACAGATCAGGTTGACCTTTTTTGTTGCCCGGCATGTCATGCCGCATTGCGGGCATATATACTTACGCGTGCTGCTAGGGTAGGCAGGATAATTCCGAGTATCTTCCACGAGCGTGATTTGGGGCCATGCTTTTTCGACGGCTAAGAGTCGCAGGACATCGCTTGGCTGTGTGTTGGTCCATCCATAGTGTTTGACATAGGAAACAAGAAGACCGTGGTCTAATGCGGCCTCTTTATATTTATGGTTGTGGTACACGCCATGGTTGCTTGTGTCTCGGATGTTATGGATATGACAATAAAAATGAATCATTTCATGTAGCAGGGTGGCGGCTGTCTGCAAAATGGGTCTGTCTAACGTAGCGGAAGATATATTGATCTCGTGTTTATGGGTGCTTTCATCTACGCGCCACACCTGACCCGTAGTAAAGTGCCCATAAGCCCTCTTTGTGCACTTCAGCGTGATGATGACGTCCGGCAGCAGCTCGCCTTCAAAAAAAGCATTGTTTAAATCATCGTACATCCGTTCGAGCTGTGCAGCAGCAGAACTTGTAGTGATTTTATTCATGTGTTTTCCCCTCCTGTCTACGTATATTATACTTGATTTTTACAGCGAGGTGCATTGCCTTGGAGAGAAAAAATGATTGACCGGCAGGAAAAACTGTCGGTCAATCAATTTATGAAGAGCTACCAATGGTAAGGAGCGTTTTTGCCAAATCTGTCGATGCATCGACAATGTACACGGCTCTATTGTCGGCCTCATTCGTGGAGCGAAGTGGTGTTGTGCAGGTTGACAGACCAATGACTGCTGTAATGGAATCTTCCGGCACGCCGCGCGAGATCAATTGTTCGCTGACAGTCTGTGCACGAGCAATGCTGAGGCGCATAGATGATTCACTTGAGCCGTTTTCAGTTGCGGCGACAGAACCGGCAATAATGTATGCGCCACCATTGGACAGGAGTTGAGAAGCTGCGTTGTCCAGCGTCTGGCTTGCCTGCTGTTCATCCAGGAAGGCATCAGAGTCCGGCACAAAGGCAAGCGTGCTCGTATCCAGCGTCAGGGCAGGGCCTTCTTCTGTGGGACTGGCGGCCGGCACATCGGGAAGGTTTACCGTGACAGGCTTAACGGCTACGGCTTCGATGGGCGGAACACCCTCTGCTGCGCTACCGGTCAGTTGGTCCTTCCGGAAATTCACATTAGTTGCGCCGGAAGCCTGCATGTAGGCGTTCCAAAACGTATAGAGCCGTGTCTTTTGGACCTCTTCGAAGTTTTTCTGATGAACGTTATCCGTACTTGTCATATAAGCCCAGGTAATGGCAACATTCTGGAACAGATCAGGCTGGATGTAGTCAAGCTCCTGGAGCTGGGAAATCATCTGGTCAATGTCCGCATCATCAGTCCAAAAAATCGGATTATTTGCGAAATTGAGTACTGGACTTGTGTTCAATCCGTTGCAGAGGATGACGAGCTTGTGAACCTCTGTGTTGGCGCATTGTAACTGGTTGCCCGCTAAAAGTAGTGCGGAAAACAGGTCGCACCCCTCAGAGTCGGGGCGAACGGCCGAAAGCTCGTCCGAGAGTTCTGCTGCCCACTTGCGGTGTTCGGATGCCGCGTAGGTAGGGTTCTTAGCGACAGAGCTCCAGGTAAGGGTTGTAACAGAAGGCGTGCTGTCAGGCACAACGATAAACGTTGCATCGCCATCCTGAGGAGCATCCATAAAATCACCCGCATTGTTTACGACGGGCATATTGTAGCCATTTAACATGATGACCGCCGTGGCAGTGGTGGGGTGTACCGCTTCTTCATTGACCGCAGTGCTGCCGCAGCCGGAAAGGGCAACCGTGAGGGCAGCAGCCATAAAGGTAATGGCAAAGATGATCTTCTTCATGAGAGGAATCTCCTTTCTATATTCAAGAGGTCATGCTGAACGGAAAAACCGGCATTGGCTCTGTGGGAGTCGAATCGGCAGGTGTCTCTTTGTCAGGGGCACCGTCTGCAGCGGAATTCCACGCCGGGAACAGCTTCGCAGAGTCCGTGATTTTTTCACGGGCAGCCTTCCAGAAATTGTCGTTATCATTCAGGCCAGCTTTCTCCAAAAGCTCAACGGCGGCTTCTGGCGTTCCAAGTTCACGCGCCAAGACAAGAAGAGCATCGTTGGTGGCCTCATCCACCTTCGAAAGCAACAGGTCGAACGCGCGTTCCGCCTGGACGTTTTCATAATTCATCAAATCTAGCTGCATGAAATCCCGATTAATTTTGGCGATCGTGTTCTCCGTCGATGCAATGTCAGATTCAACGCTTAGCTTTTCATCCCTGAGGTGCTGGAGCTGATCCCCGCGGGGGTTCCAGCCGACGCCAGTAAAAAGGGAAATCAAACTGCTGATCAGAGGGATAATTAGGCGCCCCAAAACAGGAGTATCGCCATTATCTGCCTGCTGGATCATGACGGGGATGGCCATTGACAGGTATACTGCGTATGCCCCCGCGAAGGTAGAGATCAGACCAATCACAATAAAACGGAAATTGTCTTTTGCCATGCCCGAGGTTTTTTTGTACTCGTTTATCACGGTCCCTAAAATGAACATCGATACATCCAGGCAGAGAACGACAATCACACTGACGCACAGTCCGCCCCAGAAGGAATCATTGAAGGTAATATCGACGTAGTAACGCAACTGAGACCAATCGCAGGCAACAGCAGCCAGGGTAACGAGTATCGAAAAAAGCCGGAACTCATGGATCGTGTTCAATACCTTCTGTGTGCCGGTCATGGACTTGGTGGGGGCAGAGAAGTTATAGTTGGGCATATACATAGGTCGTTCTCCTTTTGTATTAGCTGTTTGTCAGGCTGTTTGTCAGGCTGTTAATCTGGTTTTCCAGAGTTTCCAGCTGGCTCTTCCGAAGCTGAAGAAAAGATTCCATCTCATCACGCTGATGGATCACATCCGAATGGAGGCGGTAAGCCTGAAAGAGGTTAGCTTGGTGGCGCTCCAGAAGCTTATCATAGAAAAGACGAGCGGCCTTAAGCTCAATAAGTCGTTTGATTGCCGGCGCGTTGGAGACATTCAGGTTAAGACTTTCCACGACTTCGCGCGCTTTTTTCATCACGCTTTGGACTTCCGTTTCCGAAAAAACATCTGCGTAGCCGTTTGGGACAGTGCAGCTACCAGCGTATCCGAACAAAATGTGATGAACGATATAGAGATGGTCGGGAGTTTCTTCCTCCCAGGTGAAAGGAACACTCTGAACGGCTTTCTTGAAGAAAGGGAGCTTGCTGAAAATACCCATGATCATAACCTCCAAAAGGTGTATTTCCTGGCCAGTGACCATATGATACCACCGGTGTAAATCGCGTTCTACTCACACGAAGAGAAAAAAACTTTATGCTGCCGTACTACTGCCATTGTGCAGACCATAGCGATGCGCAATCGCCTGTGCATCAAACACATGCGGGGTCAATTCGGGGATCTCCTCCGCAATGACCTTGAAGCTTGTGCCCTTGCAGAAGCGTGCGACCATGATATTGATCTTGGTATACACTTCCTGCACATCATTGGCGGTCAAGGCAATCTGTTGCAGCATTTTGTTTTCGATTTCTGCTGCCTTTTCTTCGGCGGCCGTTTTATCCGCCGCGGCCTGTGCCTGCTGCGCAGCTGCGCGACGGGCCGAGCGGGCACCCTCGGTGGTAGAGACCGCCTGCGCGCTGTGCTCCGGAAGAGTCATGGCGCTCTTTTTGCGGGCAGCCTCCAATTCCAGACTCAACGGGTCCAGCGTTTTGAGCAGACAGGTCGTGGCCGCCTGCTCGTACAGCGTGGCTTCACGGGCCGTCCGTTCAATAAATCCGCCCACGCAGAGGTTGCTTTTACTCTGTACTTTAACCTTCTGCAAAATCGCATCCAGCAGTCCGCGAAAAGCGGGAAAGAGGGGATCGATCCAAACGGGCTTCTCAACTCCATTTTTTTTCTTGACGTATTTGACCATTTTTCATTCCTCCTGTTTCTTTTTTGCTTCGGTGTCACCTACGATACGCCTATCCGTGACGAAAAAAAAGAATAGCGGAGAGAAAAAAGAAGTACCTCTTTCACTCTTCCGTATCAACAAGATGATGCAGGATGCTGTCCGGAATTTCCCACAACATTCGGATTAACGCTGTAAAAGCACCGATTACGAGGTAGTGCAGCAGCATCGGCAGGGAAGTTGCTAAAAATTCATTTACGATACTTGTTTGGGTATTTTGTACCAATAAAACCTGCACCATACGCGCAATAAAACTGCTACTGATAACAACAACAGCACTGATTTTCTGGAGCTTTGTCTGAAGCAAAAATCGCAATTTAGCTGTTACACTGATACCATAGACCAATGTAGTAACAAGCAAATCCGACAGAATTGCAAAGACCTCAAAACCTTCTATACAAAAAGAATTCACAATAGTAAGGCGCAGCAGTACAATGAGATTCAGCTGAACGCACAGCGGTATCGTCTCGACAAAGAATGCTGCGTGTGGATTTTCCAACAAGGTCTTGAGTGATGATTTGACCAATCCATACAATGTGACAGACTCGCGGTTTTCCATAGGGACCAATGCGTTATTTTTCATATTCGTTGCTTGCTCCTTTTTACGTTTTCACGGCCGATGACATCAGTATAAACGCTCAACAAAAAGCTGTCATGCCGGGTGAAGATATAAAACGATAGTATGTTTTATATCTCCACCCGGCATGACTTTTTTTAAGTGTTTTTGTATCATGTAAGCAGATGATTTGCGGGAGGTATTGCCATGAAAAAATGCAAAAATCCTTATTGTGAATGTGAACAGACATTTCCGGATACTGTGCAGCTCTGCCCGTTCTGCGGGTCTGCATTGAGCCCGGAAGGGGAGGACGAGTCCCCCCAGCTGCACACGGCGGAAGAACTGCCCACCATGCCGGCTTCTGCCACAGCCCAACCGCTTGTAACGGCTGGCGCGTTTGGGCGCAAGCTACTGCGGGGCCGTTTGGTGGAAATGGACCACAACAGTCTCTTTCACAGTTCCTTTCATAAATGGTGCAACGCCGTTTTTGCCGGTGAACCGTGGCAGCTGGCCCATCAGTCGCAGGCGTACACCCTGCGACTCGAAGAAATCACGCAGGATGGCATCCCGGGCCGCGTTACCGATGTATGCGCGTTCGGAGAGTATCTAGGGAGGCTATCCATCGGAGATGAGCTGGAAATTCATTGCAAAGGTGGAAAAGACCGCCGCATCGCCAAAAAAATTCTGGACAAGACTACGGGCAGCGTCGTACGGCCCGGTTTGCAGGTTCCGGCACTGTTTGTCCGCGTATTCAGCCTGATCCTGGTGCTGCTGGCCATCTACTTTGTGTCAGCAGCCGTCAACTTCGTCGCCTCGGGTGCAATCCTATCCTGGGCACTGGGGGTTATCGTTGCTTTGTTGGGGCTGCTCTGGAAGTTGTTGAGCGCATTTGGCGGTAATATTCTTATCCTGATCGGTATCGGTATCGTTATCAGCGCATGTCTGCCGCACAAAAGATAATTAAAGATAATTTTTGAAGAAAGTGGTGTGCTTTATGTACAGAGATGACTTCCACCGCGCCGCACAGGCAGCCGATCAGCTCCTGCGCCGCAAAAACAATCGTTATCTTGACGGGCTTTCTACCGATGGACTTGACACGGCCCAGGCCATCGAGCCACAGGTGAAAAGCTGGAGCCGCCTTTGCGGGTGGCGTCTGACCGAGAACCCGCAAAAGGACGAAGCACTGCCCTTGCAGGCTGCTGCACACTGGCTGCGCACGGCCTCCGTGAATGGCAGCGACGCGGTTTTTTATCTGCAAAAAAGCGGAACAAAACTCTCCCTGCTGTACGGCAGCGCACAGCCCACAGCTTTTTCCACGCTGCTGCCCAGCTGCCGTATGGAGGCGGAGCCCGGATTCTTCCCTGCGGCGTACCCGATGAACGGGATTTTGCTTGGCACACTGCGCACCGAACGCCTTGCGGATACCCTTGCCGCCGATCACGCCCTGACAAACGGCTATCTTGCGGTTCTCTGTCTGCCTTTGTCGGACAGGAGCGTCGATCAGCTTTTGCAGAAAGACCTGGCACTCCTGGGTCAGCTGCGCGCCTGCGCTACC
>ULQZ01001274.1_pt1 | contig 34444 bp, 31 predicted proteins | sample 1955011 | NCBI WGS metagenome assembly ULQZ01 (sample SAMEA4835670, study PRJEB28245) | human gut metagenome | biome: gut microbiome; material: fecal sample | place: Denmark | collected 2008 | reverse complement strand
CCCCCGACAAGTGTAGCCGCTTAACCCGCCATATTAAGATTTTTAAGATATTTAGCAGTTACTTGTATGGTTTTACGCTTGCAGAAGTTCTTATAACTCTCGGGATTATAGGAATAACTGCATCAATGACAATGCCTAGCCTTATTCAAAACCATAAAGAAAAAGAAACCGTTGCCAAATTAAAAAAAATTAACTCTGTTTTAAGTCAGGCACTTATCAGTGCAATAGATGAAAGCGGAACAACTGTCGACCAATGGAATTTGGAAGGCGGTGATTCTAAAAACGGTTCACAATATTTAGTTGATAACTATTTTAAACCTTATTTTAAAATCGCAGATAATTGTTTAAATATAAAAACTTGTATAGGAAGTAATAAATATATTTATCTTAACGGAACTCCTCATATATCTTATGATGGACAAGGCAATTATAAACACTTGGTATTGGCAGACGGAACCCTCATAATATTTCATGTTTCTTCGACTTTCAAAACCTGCTCGAAAAATAATAATTGTGCAGAAATATTTGTAGATACAAACGGATATTACAAAGGTCCAAATCAATTTGGAAAAGACTTTTTTGTATTCTCAATGAAAAAAGACAAAATTATTCCATACGGTACAAAGCAAGATGTCCCAAACTTTTCATTACACTGTAACAAAACCAAAGGCTCCGGTTACGGTTTAAGCTGCGGTGCATGGGTATTGGCTTACGAAAATATGGATTATCTTCACTGCGACGATTTAGAATGGGGCAAAAAGATAAAATGTAAATAAATTATTCAAGCGGGAGTTTTGAAGAAACTTCCGCTACTATGCGCTGAACATCAGCACCGCCTATTGCAACTTCCAAAATTAACGGACTGTGTATCAAAACAGTTTCTGAGTAATCCATTGTGTCAACATTAATTACGTTGAACTCAATGAAATCTTCGCCTGCATATATTAATTTTCCATATTCACCGCCTGTAGCCCATTTGATAAACATGTATTGATTTTCATACTCTTTAAGCTTCTCTATAAGTCTCATTATAAATCCCCGTAAATGTCTTACAATATATATTGTAGCTATTTATTTACATAAGTCAAGGTAAAAAGAAAAGCCACACATTTTTGCGTGACTTTTGAACAATAATCTTGGGAGGAGATTTGGGGATAGTTGTACATGCATGATAATGCAAGCATGCTTTTTTTGTTACACATGAAATTAAAAAGTTAATAAAAATTTACAATTCCTTGATTTTATACTATAATAGTGTTTAGAGGAAAAAAGCATGAAAATACTTGTAATAAACGGCGTAAATATGAATATGCTCGGGTTACGGGAAACTGAAAAGTACGGAACCATGACATTAAAAGATTTAGAAAAAGAATTATATGCCTTCTCATTTGAACTCGGAATTGACATAGAAACATTCGCGAGCAACTTTGAAGGCGAGATTGTAGAGAAAATTCACTCATCAAAAGACAATTTTGACGGCATTGTAATAAATGCCGGCGCATACACTCACACCAGCGTTGCCATTAGAGATGCAATTACTTCTGTAGACCTTCCTGCAGTTGAAGTGCACATGACAAACATTTATAAAAGAGAAGAATTCAGACATCATTCTTATCTTGCCCCCGTATGCATCGGGCAAATATCAGGGTTTGGCACAAACAGTTATAAATTGGGGCTGAAAGCAGTTGTCGATTATTTGAAAACTAATGACAACGAATAAAAAATTTCTCGTGTATTTCGTCGTCATTGCAAAAAATGCAATGACGAATTGAGGTAATTTTATTTTTGAAATTCTTCAACAAAAGCTTTACCGATGGCAAGAGCTTTAAGTTCAGGATGTTCGACACCTGCTTCTGCATATTTCTTCTCCGCCAATTCTGCAACATCAAGTGCTTGTTTAGCCAATTCGGGGTTAGCAGCAAAAACTTTGATATCATTTTCGAGATTGTCCACTTTTACAGCAGAGCGGTCAGCGGGGTTGTCGGGAATGTCTTTAATCTCTTTTGTCTGAACTTCAGGCTGCTGAGGTGTTTGTGTATCTTGAGCAGCTTCGGTTTTAACCTGTTCTGCTTTTTGAACCTGAGCTTGTGCCTGTTGTGGAATGCTTGGACCTTGCGCGTTTTTTGGAATTTCGTTCATAGTCACATCCTCTTTTCTTTTTCGGGGTTACAGCACTTTGCCGCAACTGTTTTTTGTATAACTCTATATTCTCGTTTTATGCTTTAAAACATCAAAATAAAATTTTTTGCTAGTTTGTAAAAAAAAAATTACAAAAATTAATATATAATCTTTCTTTACAGACTGTTTATGATATATTTAAAGTACAGCGTAGATGATTTTAGTATATAAACGTTATATAAACTATACAACATTAAGGAAAGTATTGCAACTATGAATTTTACTAATTTATTTAGTAACATAAATCCCAAAGAAGTTATAAAAAATCTACCGGACGCCGTATTTGTAGCGGATTTGGACGGCAGGATAGTTTGGGCTAACGATAAAGCCGCTATTATTTTTGAAAGCAAAGCTGCAGATTTAAAAGGATTAAACTTCGACGAAATAGTTGCAAACGGAATGTTTCTGGCAGATAAATCGCATTCAAAAAGAAATTCAGTTGTTACCGGAGCTTTTACTGTAGAGGGCAAAGAATTTTTTATAGAAATGAATGCTAAAAAATATGTTGAGCAGTATTTTATTACCATAAGAGACGTTACTGCTATGACAAATGTTCTTACAATCGCCGAAAGAACAGGAAGATTGAATAAAGAAAAAAATGTAATGTTTGTTAAGCTTTCAAATGAAATTAAATCGCCTATTCAATCAATAATCGGATTTTCACAAGCTCTTTTAGACGGCTTAGGCGGAGAAATTAACGAAAAACAAAATAAATACGTCAGGATTATCAACAAAAATTCTACAGAACTGCTGCATTTTATGGAAAAATTCATAGAATTTGCACAGGCAGAATCTTCTTTATTCAACTGCGATAACCAGATATTTGACTTAACGAATACAATACAGGCTGTTGTTAAAAATAACGAAAATGCATTAAATGCAAAAAATTTAATCGTTAACTATGACTTTGAAGAATTTAATAAAAAAGCTGTATTCAGTGATGAAAACTGCGTAAAAATTATTTTACAAAATATTCTTGAAACATCAATAAAATTAACTGATGTCGGTTCAATTACGATTAAAGTCGACCATCCTGAAATGGATGTTGTTGAAAGATGCGGAGCAAAAATTCTGAATGACGCTAACAGTTTTTCTTATGTAAGAATTACAATAACAGATACCGGTATGGGACTTGCCGAATCAGAACAAGAAGGGATGTTTGAACCTTATACACAGCTTGATAAAGCTCACAAGAAAACAATTCTGCGTTCTATTACACTCGGAACCGCTTACACAATGCTTAAACGTATGGGCGGTGCCGTTTGGGTTAATTCGGAAGTAATGAAAGGGTCGACTTTCTGTATAGTTTTACCTGTAGAACGGGAAATTAAGTAAAGAGGGTAAAAATGAGTAATGTTACATTAAAAAACGTTACTAAAATCTATGACACCAAAAAAGTTATAGATAACGTTGATTTAAGCATTAAAGATAAAGAGTTTGTAGTTCTTGTCGGAGCGTCAGGATGCGGAAAGTCAACTCTTTTGAGAATGATTGCCGGTCTTGAAGATATAACGGGCGGTGAAATATTTATAGGTGATAAAAAGGTTAACGATGTACACCCCAAAGACAGAGATATTGCCTTTGTGTTCCAGAGTTACGCACTTTATCCCCATATGACCGTAAGGGAAAATATCGCTTTCGGTCTTAAAATGAGAAAAGTCGATAAGGAAACAATTGCAAAAAAAGTTCAGGAAGCCGCTGAAATTTTGGATTTAGGCGAATATTTGGACAGAAAACCTAAACAGCTTTCAGGAGGTCAAAGACAACGTGTAGCCCTCGGACGTGCTATTGTTAGAAATCCTAAAGTATTTCTTATGGACGAACCTTTGTCAAATTTAGATGCAAAATTACGTGTTCAAATGCGCTCTGAAATAAAAAAATTACATGAAAAACTGCAAACAACTTTTATATATGTAACACACGACCAGACAGAAGCTCTTACAATGGGGGACAGGGTTGTAGTGCTTGATAAAGGAGTAATACAGCAGGCGGCAAGTCCCGAAGAAATTTATAACAATCCGGCAAATACTTTTGTGGCAGGGTTTGTCGGTTCGCCGCAGATGAACTTTATTGACTGTAAGGATTTTCCGTTTGAAACAAAAGAGAACGTAATTGTCGGAATACGCCCCGAAAAAATGGTTTGCGGTGGTGAGATAAAGTTTAATGTTGATATTGAAATAACAGAACTTTTAGGAAGCGAAAAAATAGCTTACTTTAATATCGGCGGCAAAAAATGTTCCGCCAAACTTCCCGCTGATTATAATATCGAAAATAGTTTGGAATTAAGCATAAATCCAAAAGATTTGTACTTTTTTGACGCACAAACAGGTAAGAGAATATATTAATCTCTGTAATTGCAATCATCTTCCACCCAAATAATCGTTATATTAATCGGTTTTGCAAACGGATTTACAGTATGGACACCCGAAAATGTGTTTTGCGCTATTGAATCGTAAAACTTTATTTTCTCGGATAATTTTTTAGTATAATCTAATAAATTCATAATTCAATTCCCTACTTCTACATAATCCATTATCAAGTTTTTTTCTTTATGTATAATCCTGCTCAGGGGTAATAATTAACTATTTTTAATAGTTAATACGGGTAATATCATAAGCTAAATAAAGTTTTAAAATATTGGACGGAGGTTAGACAATGATATATAAAAGACTTAGAGGAACTAAAACAGAACAAAACTTAATAAATGCATTTGCAGGAGAATCTCAGGCAAGAAACAGATATACGTACTTTGCTAAAAAAGCAAAAGAAGAAGGTTATGAACAAATTGCAGAAATTTTTTGTATGACAGCAGATAACGAAAAAGAGCACGCAAAACTATTTTACGAATATCTTGGCGATATAAGAGGACATGTTGATGCTGAATATCCTTTTGAACTCGGCACAACGGAAGAAAACCTTGAAAGTGCTGCAGCAGGAGAAAAAGAAGAGTGGTCTTTTCTTTACGCTGACGGCGAAAAAACAGCACGTGAAGAAGGATTTGATGATGTAGCCGATACTTTTCATTATGTAATTGAGGCAGAAAAGCATCACGAGCAAAGATATTTAAAACTGCTTGAAAATATCAAAAATGATACCGTATTTTCGAAAGAAAAAGAAACATATTGGATGTGCAGGGAATGCGGTTATGTTCATCACGGCAAATCCGCCCCGAAAAAATGTCCGAACTGTCATCATCCTCAGGCATATTTCCAGGTTTTATGCGAAAATTACTAGGAGCGTAGCCGCTCCACCCGTCATTCGGGTTTAGCCATAAAACTTTAACATTGTAACATTTTCCCGAAATCCTTTAAATTTATACATTTTAATCGTATAATCTTATCAGGTTATGGGCAGGAATTTTAAAATTTTAATAACATTATTTTCATTGACGGTTTTGTATGGAGCCTATTACTGGGGGACACCTGTAATTGTAAATCTGCCTAAAAGAGTTGATTTTATTGAGCAGGCAGTATTCAAAGAAACAGGTTTTAAGGTTAATCTTGCAAATCCGTCTTTAAAAATGGGGCTAATTCCTTCCATATGGATTAAAGCAGACAGTTTTACAATATTGAACGATAATAACTCTGAAGCTCTAAGTATTGAAAATCCTTACATAAATATACGCCTTTTACCGCTTATTCTTAAAGACTTGGACATAAAATATTTTTCTTCTGATAACATTAGCGCAAATCTTGTATTTGACAAAGATGCAAAACTTAAACTGGGGCAATATCCGCTTGATGTTCAGACCAAAACACCTCTTAAACTTAAACATGCATCAATTTATCTTGACGGATACAAGGTAAACCTTGATGACAAACTCCAGTCAAAAAAAATTAATCTTGATGGGAAATATCTGACAGTAAAGGATTTTACCGTTGATAAACACTTAAATTTATCAACTATTGCCGATATGAAAGTTGGTGAAAGAAAGACTTTAATAAAAGCCGACGTTGATTTGAAGCTTCCGATTAACCAAATCTCCGACGATCAATGCGATATTTCGGGACATATTGTAAATCTTAATTTATCTGATTTTTCAATTTATGCAAAATCTCTTTCAAAAAACAAAATAAAATCTCTGTCCGGAATAATAAATTTTACTGCCAAAACAGAAACCACCGCCGATAATCATAAGCAGATTAAAACTAATCTTTACCTTAATAACCTTGGAATTTTAAAAGACGATATAGCAGAATCAATTTATTTCAAAGATAAACTGACCATAAAAACAGATATAAACACAATTAAAAACGGTATTGAAATAAATGAGATGAAAGTATCAGGCAAAGGGATAAGTGCTTTTACATCAGGAAAAATTACAAAATTAAACTCAAAACTTCCTGATTTAGATTTGAAAGTTACCGTTAATAAATCAAAAGCTGAAAATATTATTTCTCTGCTTCCGGGCGAACCTGATTTGTCACCGGACATAAATCTTCTTCTACTGAAGAAAACAGGTTTTTGGGGCGATGCAGCAGGAAACCTCGAAATTAAAGGCAAAACGGATTTTCCTGACGTATACGGGAATATTCTTGTTGCAAATGCATACATGGTAAAACCAATTCCGAATGCTGACAAAGCTGTAATAAAAATTGCTTTTAACGGTGACAAGCTGAATTTAGATGTCAAAGTCCCGACCTCTCCGACAGAAACAGTCTTTGTAAAAGGTCCTGTTAATCTTTACAATGACAAATATGCGGATTTAAATATCACCAGTACAGAGAATGTTGATCTTAAAACCGCACAAACAGTATTAAACCCGCTGCATGAAATTTTGCATTTTGATATCGGACCTGTCCCGATAATGGATATTAAAGGGAAAGGCGGAATTAATCTTCATGTAATAGGAACAAAAGAAAATCCGCACGGATGGGGGCAGTTCAGATTTAAAAATGCAACTGTTTCGTTTCTGGATATTCATAATATGCTTTTAACAAACGGATCGGGCACTCTCGATTTCGATAATCAGAACACATTTTTTCAAACTAAATCGGCAGCACTCAACGGAAAACCTGTTTCAGTCAAAGGAACTTGCTCGCTTATCGGGGAATTAAATTTTGATGTTTCTGCACACGGACAAGATCTGGGCAAACTGTTAAAAACAGTAAAGACATCACCGATGCTTGCAGACATTCAAAAACTTATCGAACCGATTGAATACGCAAGCGGACCTGCTAATCTTACAATAAATCTCACGGGTAAAGTTAAAAATCCGAAAGATATTGTTTTTAACAAAAATCTTTTCGCAAAAGGAAAAATAGAACTGCATTCCGACAGAATTAAGATTAAAGACATACCTGCAGTAATTTCAAAAACTTCAGGCGTTGTGAATTATAATAATACAGATGCAGATTTTAAGCTTGCTTCAAACCTTGATAAATCACAAATTAACATTGAAGGAAAGATTAAAGATAATAACATCGATGTCAAATTTGCTTCTGATAAATTTAATCTCGGCGACGGCTTAAACACTTTGCCATCCGCTGCTAAAATTCCTTACAAAAAAGATTTAGCAGCAATTAATGCCGGCTTTAACGGAAGATATAACGGCAGTATTCAGGATATAAATTTTGATAACATATATTTGAAAGGAAAAATTTATTCAAATAAATTATCAAAAAGCGTAATTGCGGTGGATAACAGTTCTTTCGAACTTAATAATTCAACATTTAAACTGCCTCTTTTGAAAGGATCTTTTAAAAACAGTCCTTACAGTATTTCATTAAATATTTCAAAAATGTTCAGCCCGCAAAGAGTTGTTAACGGAAACTGCAAAATAGCCTCACTGGATTTGAATTTAATTAATGACAATGCCCTTCAGTATATTCTTCCGCCGGAAACCGCAAAACAGCTAAAAGATATTGATTTTCTGAACGGAAATATAAACCTTGCCGCAAAAATTAAAAATAATAACCTTAATGCATATACAAAACTTGATGACATAAGTCTGCTTTACAAGCCGAAACGTCTTAAGCTCACAATAAACAGCGGAGATATGTTATTAAGAAATAATCTCCTGCGTCTTAATAAAATTAATGCACTTCTCGGGAAAATGCCCGTGTTTATAAATGGGGAAATTGCAAATGTTCAAAAAAATCCTAACTTTAATCTTTACATAAACGCGAAACCCACTCAGGAATTTTTTGATCAATTTTTCAATAACAAGTCTGTTTATCCGATTAAATTGAAAGGAGATGCTATTTTAACCTCAACTCTCAGAGGCACACCTGACTATTTGAATGCAAAATCAACATTCAATATTTCGGATAATTCAAGTTTATATTATATGGGAGCTTCAATCGGAGATGCGGAAAATCCGGTAAAAATAACAGCAGACACGACTTATTCTCCTGACAGATTAAGAATTAACAACTTCCAATATGACAAAATTATAACTTCTCAAAATAACAGACCTTTTGTTAACCCGCAGCTTACCGCACAGGGTACTATTAACTTAATAAGCGATAATATTATAGGATTTAACAATTTCAGAGTTAAAACACAAACACCTACAGATGCAAAAATATTTAACATAATTTTCCGCAAACCTTTTATGAAACAAGGAGTATTCACATCTGACCTTATATTAAACGGGACTTCCGTTAATCCGAAAATAAAAGGGGAAATGGATATTACAAGTATTGATATTCCGTTCTTCGATTCAACCATCAGAGATATAAATCTTGATTTCAAAAATGATAAAATAATTATAGAAAGCAAAGGAACAGTAGTTACAAACGATGTTTACCTCGACGCTGTTGTAAAAAATCAACTCATACCGCCTTACACGGTTCAAGACCTAAAAGTTAAACTTGCAGATCTGAATATTAATAAAATAACAGATACTTTACGGGACATTGAAGCAGAAGCAACCAGAAATCCTGCCTATGGAACTAACAGCAATATCCCTCCGTTCGATATAACACAGCTTATAATTAATAAAGCAGATATACAAGCTGATAAAATAAAGGTTAGGAATATAAATGCTGATAATTTCAGCGCAAACCTTACTCTTGATAAAGAAGGAACGGTCGAAACCAAAAATTTTAAGTTCAATATTGCCGAAGGAACAGTTAACGGAAACTTTAACCATAATCTTAAAAGCCATAAAACAAATCTGGACATAAATCTAAATAAAGCAAATGCATTGATTATGTCAGAGGCATTATTTGATTTAAAAGGTCAAGTTTACGGATCTGTTAACGGAGAGTTTAATTTAAACTGTACGGGAGCTTCTCAGGAACAATGTTTTAGAACACTTTCAGGCGAAGGAACATTCGAAATTGCAGACGGGAAAATGCCCAAACTCGGATCGCTCGAATATCTTTTGAAAGCCGGAAATTTATTGAAAGGCGGTTTCACCGGACTTTCTATAAACAGCCTTATAGATTTAATCACTCCGCTGAAAACAGGAAACTTTGACAGTATATCAGGAAATATTCACATAAGCGAAGGAACTGCCGATAAAATTAATATTTATTCTGACGGTCACGATCTTAATATGTATATGACAGGTTCATATAATCTTCTTACATCAATTGCTGATATGAAAATTTACGGTAGTCTTTCAAAAAACATTACAACAGTTTTCGGCAAAATAAAAAATGCGTCTTTAAATACTTTGTTTAATACAATCCCCGGAATAAACGATGCAACAGAAAAATTGCTTCTGCAGGAAGATATAAGCAGAATTCCGAATATTAAAGACGCTACAAATATTTACAGAATATTTGCCGTTGATATCAATGGTGACATCAACGGCACAAATTATGTAAAAAGTTTCAAATGGGTTAAATAAAGAATACTTTATTTAATATGTCATTTCCCAGTTATCATTGAGAATTTTACCGAAGCAGCCGGTCCATGCTCCGGAAGATGACGAGTAGCACGCTTGTCTGAAACCATCTTCTCTTTGTTCATCAGTTAACGGTGCTCCACTGCCCCCGACCGTACTATTATAATCATCAATTACTCCGTTATTATAAATATACATAATAAATAAGTCCCTGCCTACAACATTCGGTCCCTTAGCACCGTTTATGTCAACATCCAGGCAGAGAGGAAAAGTACTGTTTACTCCGTAACCGATTGATACACCGTCAGCAAGAGTTATAAATCTTTTTTGAGTAGTGTATGGAGAAGCAGAAGAATTAATCATTCTGTAACTTCCTTTTTCAGGGAAACAAGGTGTGCTTGTACTGCCGCAGTCATTAACAATATTAAAGTAGGAAGTCCAAAAAGAATCAAAATCAGTCAACAAACCTGCTTCTTTTAAGTTCACTGCATTTTTATCTGTCTGAAATCTCACTAAAGCTTGAGATAATTGATTATAAAACTTATGAAGCTGTACAACATAAGTTTTGCGTTGGTGATTTTGCATCAAAGACGGAACAGTCATTGCCGAAACCACACCGATTATTCCTAATGTTACCAATACTTCCGCCAGAGTAAATGCGGGTTTAGGAGCTACAGAATTGCCCCCCCCCCGAGCACTACGTGCGGGAATGCCTGTTTTGCGTTTACTCTTTTCATAATTACTCCTTTCTTTATGTATTTAAATTATAAAGTATTTTTTATAAAAATTCAAGGTAAAGGATCATAACCGCCTTCATGATATGGATGACACTTGCTAATTCTTTTTATACCAAGCCAACATCCCTTTTTAACACCGTATTTTTCTATAGCCTGACGGGTATATTCCGAACAAGTAGGATAGAAACGGCATACTGCAGGAGTGTGTTTAGAAATTCTCTGATAAATTGATATTAAAAATAATATTATTTTTTTCATAACATATAACTTTTATTTATTTTTTAATTTTAACTCTTTAACATATTTAGATGTCGATTCTCTCATAGCATTTTTGTTCTTAATCCATTCTTCTTTTGATACAGTTGTAACTTTTCCTTTATTTGAAAATACTTCTATACCATGATAACAAATCCATTTTGGATCCGGCCTATTTGGATTTTTCAAATCAAAATCCAATACTTTTTGCAACAAATTAGCTAAATCATTACTATTCATCTTTGATATATAACCGGCAGTTTTCGGAGCAACCAAAGGTAACATACGAGCAGCTTGATAAGCAGATTTATCAGCACAGACCATTACATCTTGTATTGATCTATAACGTCCAATTGCATATAAAAATGAAGCTAAATTTTTATTAGAAGCATAAATATCATCCGCAACTGCAACATAATAAATTGGTAAAATATCTGCTGAATAATTTTTTACTGAATTTATTATTTCTTTCTTCTTTTTTTCAGGCATTTGTTTATATTCTTCAACAAGATAAAAAGGATCATTAATTGACTTAAAATTTGTTACATTACCATTTTTTACAATTACAAAACCATTTTTTGCATTAATAACATCTTTCATTTGAGCTTCAGCCAATTTGTTATTTGGATCTATTTCAAGAGCTTTTTTATAATCTGCAATAGCATTGTCGTAATCTTTATTATGAAAATATGCTAAACCTCTATTTTGAAAATTTTCAGCATAATTCGGCTCATATTCAATTGCTTTTGTATAATTAACAATAGCCAGTTCATATTCTCCCAACTCATCCATTGCTATACCTTTAAAAAAATAACCAAAAGCAGAGTCAGGGTAATATTTTATTACATCATCAGAATACTTATTTAATTCAGACCAATTTTCACTTACATAAGCTTCTTTTACTAACTGCTTATACTCTGTTAAATCTTTAGCAAAAACTTTAAAATTTAGAAAACTAAAATAACACAAGATAACTAAAAATAAAATTATCAAACTTGATATAATAATATTTTTCTTCATTCTCTACTCCTTTTTTATTTATTCCATAGCATAAGATTCACCGATAGAATCAATTGCTTCGACCTTAATATCAGTAATCAATTCTGAATAAGAAATTACAACAATAGTCGGAATATGACGCTCAAGCAATTGATATAAAGGCAGACGAATTCTCGGAGAACAAAGAATTACAGGCTGTTGTCCGCATGCTTGATGCGCTCTCATCAATGTTGTAGCAGTTGTTTCTATCAATTCCTGAACCTGCATAGGATTTAAAAGGAACATTGTACCAAGCTCTGTTCTTTGACAGCTGTCATCAAGTGTTTTTTCCCATTCGGGAGAAAGCGTCAAAGCATATAAAACTTTATCATCACCGACATTAGACAAACATATTTGGCGCCCCAAAGCAGCCCTTAAACGTTCTGACAAAATGTCGGGTTCTTTTGAAAATCTTGCATAATCGCAAAGTCTTTCAAATACAAATATAATATCTTTTATAGAAACTTTTTCACGTATTAAGTTGACAAAAATCTTCCTCAAGTCGCTTGTAGAAATAATTGTAGGTACAAGGTCATTTACGAGTGTCGGGTCTTGTGAACGGACAAGTTCCATAAGTTTGAGAACATCTGTCTTTGTCATAACCTCATCAACATGTTTTCTTACACATTCTTGCAGGTGCGTAACAATAACATCGGTGGAGTCAACGGCAGTAACTGAACGAGCCATTTTAGCATCCTCAGGAGAAATCCAGTATGCCTGTGTCTGATATGTCGGGTCAATACCGATAATTGCATCCTGAGGAACTTCTTTTTTCATTGCATCCCACTGATCAGCAATAACCATAAGTTTTCCCGGATAAACATATCCCGTAGCAACAGTGTTGCCGCGGATGGAAATCATATATTCATTCGCGTCAAGAGCAGATGAGTCCATAATTCTTATGTTTGGCAAAATATAGCCGAGTTCGTCGGTAACTCTTTGACGTAAAGCCGCAATTTTAGCAAGCAATTGCCCTTCTTGATCAGGATCGGCAATAACAAGAAGATTTGACCCGACCTGCAAGCTTAAAACATCAACCCCCAAACGTTCATACATTCTGTTCGGGTTAACAAGATCTTGCATATTCTGACGCACATTTTCCAATTGCCCCAATTGAGATTGAACATCGGCATTGATTAAAGTAGAGAAACCTGCAACAAATAATCCAACCGCAAACATAAAGAACGGCAGGAACGGTAAGCCTGTCCCCTGCCAAAACCACGTGTGCCCTGTAATTGCCAGGAAAAACAAAAATATTGAAGCAAGAAATAATGCATTCGGCTTGCTTACGATTTGTCCCGTAACATCAGAACCGAGTGAGTTAGCGGCTGAAGAACGTGTCATAAACACACCTGCGGCAATTGACATTAAAAGAGACGGTAATTGGGACGCCAAACCGTCACCAATAGTTAAGACAGTATATTTAGAAACTGCATCCGCGACAGGCATCTGATTCATTAAACAGCCTATGCACAAGCCGCCGATAATATTAATTAATACAATAATAATACCTGCAATAGTATCCCCTTTTACGAACTTCATAGCACCGTCCATACTACCGAAAAGATTTGATTCTCTTTGCAAATCTTCACGCTTTTTGGTTGCCTCTTCAGGAGAAATTAAGCCCGCATTAAAATCCGCATCAATAGTCATCTGCTTACCGGGCATAGCGTCTAATGCAAAACGTGCGGCAACTTCGGCGATACGTTCGGCACCTTTTGTAATTACCATAAACTGAACAACAGTAATGATAAGGAAGATTACACCGCCTACAATCATGTTTCCGCCGGTTACGAACGTTCCGAATGCGTGAATTACTTCACCCGCTTCACCCTTTGACAAAATAAGCCTTGTGGATGCAATTGACAAAACCAGCCTGAACATTGTTCCGATAAGAATAATAGATGGGAATGATGCTAATTCCAAAGTCTTTTTAACGTACAGAGAAATCATTAAAAGAACAACGCCGAGTGCAATATTTAAGCTTATGCAGAAGTTAACAACCCAGTTCGGAAGCTCAACGAGCAACAGAACAATAAGCAATAATACAAATATTGCCATAAAAACTTCGCTTAAATTTGTTCCGCCTCCGCCTTGAGCCTGTTCCTGTGCCATTAAATTTCTTTCAGAGCCTCACTTATTACTGACAATTGGGTTTCAATTGTCGCATCTATCACACCGTTAGTGGTCGTAACCATACAACCGCCTTCCATTATTGTTTCGTCAGGTACTATAAGCACCTTAGCTTCAAGTCCGACATTATTCATCACATCTGGAATCTCAGCTTTTAACAAAGACACCTGAACGGGATTAACCCTCAAAGTAATCTTTGTTTCTTCTTTTGACAAGCCTTTCAATATTTCCGTAATATTATCAAGAATAATTGAAGGGTCTTGCTGTAATTCTTTTTTAATAATTTTTTGTGCAATTTCAACACTTATCTCCATAATGTCAGGCGCTATATAATTAAATACATCCTGTTTTGCGGAAAGAAATGCGGTTATTGCATTTTTTACGTCTTCCAAATCCGCGCGAGCCTGTGACAATCCGTCCTGATAACCTTCTTTTGCGGCAGCTTCTTTAATATTTTGAGCTTCTTCTCGGGCACGCGAAATAAGGTTTCTGTCATCAATTCTTCTGAAACCTCTTCTTCTGTCGCCGCGTCTGCGTTCCTGACGCTGTTTAAAGTCTATGTTGTCAAGGTTAAAAAGATCAATCTTATCTTCTTCGACCTTAACTTCAGGTACATTTTCAACCTGTTGTTGTGAAATTTCCTCCGCCGGTCTGCCGGATTTCTTTTTGATAATCATGATTAATTTTATTATACACTATCTTCAAGGTGTGTGGCAATAATATTTGCAACTTTCGGGGGAATTTCATAGTATTCACCCTCTAATGCACTGAATACAAACTTTTTCACCTTCGAACGTTCAAGCCTTAATGTTTGTTCCAACTGAGATTTGTCTAAATATTGCGAAACATTTTGAATTTTATTTAAAATTCTTGAAGGCGTAACATTTTGATTTCCTTTTGGAAGATTTGTTTTAATTTCCTGCAGGCATCTCAAAGCAACACCGGCGTCAACTTTAGTACCCAAATCAGGCATACCCATAAATTTAATAACCGACTGTGCATCATCAGGATTAAATTTATTTAAAATTGTCTGAACTTTTTCCTGTTTCATCTTTTGGAAGAGCATTGCAAGTGTAGCAAGTTTTAAAACTTTAGCATCAGCTCCGAGAGGTGCAGGACCTGCAGGCATTGCGGCTCCGCCGTTTTGCGGAACGGGCATTCCTGCTGCCTGTGCTTGTGCCTGAGCCTGTGCTTGTGCTTGTTCAGCCTGAGCCTGCTGCTGCATCATTGCATCTATATTTGATTGGCTTGCGGCTTGCTCCATCAGACCTTCATCAATTAAATTTTTATCTTTTAATTCGGCAATACAGTCAAGGTATGTCTTTTTTACGTGATGTTCTATTAACTGCAAACACTGGTCTTGAGGCAGCCCCTGATGAAAAGCATTCTTTGCAATTTCAAAAATTGTAAACGCAATTTTCTGCATAATAGGATCCCAGTACTGCTGAGGGATTCCCGAACGAATTAAGTCAACTGACTTGTGAAAAGACCATTCGGCAATAATTTGCGTAATCATTACTGCCTGATCAAGATTAAAGCCTAAAGATTCATCATCGTATAACGCCTGACCCGCTACAGTTGAAAAATTTAATAAGGTATTTGCAACATAGTTTTTCTGATTATCGTTAAAATCAGGAGGAATAAGCTCCAGTGCCTGCTGAGCCAAGTTTTGTGCAAAACCTTTATAATCAAATCCTTGTATTGCCATTTTTTATTTAACCCTGTTCTATCCAGCTTTTAATCTTTTCACCCGCTTCTTCATCATCAGCATCAGAAAGTTCTGCAGAAAGGTTTGATAAAGTATCTGCGAGTTGTGCAGGATTTTGCTGCTGAATGTATCCTCTCTGCTGCTGTTCAACAAGCCCCTGTGCAAGTTCTGACTGTCTTTCCGTCAATTGTGCCGCTCTTTGAGATATATCAGACAATTGCTGTTCCTGTTGAGCTGTTTTTTGTCTGAGCATTTCAACTTCGCGTCTGTTTGCTTCCTGAACCTGCTGAACTTTATTTGACACAGCTTTAAATACAATTATTAAACCGATTGCACTGAGGGCAATTGCAAGCCACCACGGATTGCCCGTTTCATCAGGTTTCGGAAGATTTGCAGGTCTGTCCGATGCAAGGTAAGGATCTGTTGAATCTGAAAATGCAATTGAAACATTTTCGGGATTAACTTTCGGGCTTGCTGCTTTTGCAATCAATTCTTTAAGTTCTTCAAGAGTTGTGTTTGCAGGAAGTGAGTTTTTATCAAGAGTTACGGCAATTGAAATATCTTCAACAACACCGGGTTTAATATATTCATTTGTTTGAGTTTTGGTAACGCCGTATTGTGTTTCCCTTGCGGTACGAGAATAATTTCTGTTCTGGCTTGAATCTGATGAACCGTTTGGCAAGCCGTTCGGAAGATATACACTTACGGCATTTACATTTTTATTTGAATCATTTGTCTGATCGCCTAACCCTTCTGAAAAAGTTTGTTCGGTAACTGAAGCTTTTCTGTTAGGATCATAGTCAATCGTATATTTTTCAACAGGAGCCTGCCTTAAAAATGTGCTTACGGTTGCTACATAATTTCCCTGTCCGATAAGTCTGTCCAACTGCTGATTAACTTTAGCAGTCATATATTTATCATTTTCTTCCAGCCTTTGCAGCATTTCATCTTCCGCATCCATAATACTGTGGTAAGTATTACCGTTAGTATCGGTAATCGCTATATTTTCAGCGGTTAATCCCGTAACGCTGCCGAGTAAAAGATTAGTAATTGCTTTAACTTTCAACTGGTCTAATTTTGTTGCATCTTTTGCCAGAGTAATCTGTACGGTTGCCGTTACAGGTTTTTGCATTGATGTAAACATTGTTTGCTCGGGAATTGAGATGAATACTGACGCATTATCAACCCCGTCAATTCTTCTTATCAGCCTTGAAAGCTCTCCGTTAATAGCGCGTGAAAGTCTTATTTTTTTATCTTCTTTTGTAGATGTAAAGTCGCCTTTGTCAAATATTTCAAGTCCGACATTCTGATCCATAAGACCGCTTTGAACAATTTGGATTAATGCTAAATCTCTGTCAGTTGTGTAACAAGCTTTTCTGCCTGTTTTGCAGTCCCCTTTTTTCAAATATAAAATTGATTTTGTACCATCAAGTCTTCTGCTGACAACAATATCGTATTTTGCAAGCAGCGCCTGAATTTCAATTGCTTTACCCGCATTATCCGTTGTCAAAAGATCAACGTTTTCTTTTAACGGTTCTCCGGTAATTTCCGTACCGTTAGAAGGTTTGTTGGATGAACTTACAATACCGATTGTAACAAACAGCGCAAGCAATAAAACTACAGCACCGATTATTCCGTATAATAAAGGTTTATTTTCAAGTATCTTCTGAAAGTCCATTCTTCATCCTCTTTACAAGATATTTTGCAGCCCTTGTCTGTTTTTTAAATTTTCCTAATCTTAACTTATTTTACACCTGAATTTGCATAACTTTGTCATACGCTTGTATGACTTTTCCCGTAAGCTGGGTTGCAACGTTAATACTTATTTCGGATTTTGCCATTGCGGTCATTACGTCGTGAATATCAACATTGCCGCTTCCCGACATTACATCCTTTAAAAGATTGTCAGGCGCATTCAATTCGGCATTAAGGTTTTCTGCCAAACCCGACATTACCTGTTTAAAGTCAGGAGATGCTTTATCTTCCACACGGGACATTCTTGCAGAAGGCATATTTCCCAGTCCTGTATCAAGTTTTGTGTGTTGAATTCTTCCTGCTAAATCATATTGCGGATAAAAGCTGTCAAACATAAGTGCCTGCCTTTCTATATTTATCATATCGTATATTTTTTAAATTTATACATCGAACAGGCAAAAAATCATTCAAATTCAGTAGATAAACAGCCGAATTTAAGCCAAACTTACTACCTGTCTTTGCATGGCTTTAATGATTTTTTCTAAAAAATCAAGAATTGTATTATTTTTTACCTTTCCAAAATAAAGGATCGTACAATGCTTTGTAAGTACATCCATAGCCGTTGTTACCGGATCTGTCCGTTAGTGAACAATATTTGCTGTCCTCCCAATATGTACCTTTTGCACCTGAAGGAACGAGTTTACCCGTCTCGGTAAGTTCGAACATAAATAAATCTCTCCCCAGTTGATTAGGTCCTTTTCTGTAACCATTTACATCCACGGATACAAAAATCAGCGGGGAGACTCCGCTATTTTCAAAAAAATACATCATACCATCCGCAACTATGTATTGTCCGTCATCCAATACTGTATAATTAGCTTTCGTAGTTCCTGAATAATTTTTATACGGGGAAGTAGACTCAGAAGATGATGAAGAGCCGTACACGCAAGCAGAATTTTCAGTTCCTTTGCCGCAATCAATTGCACCAATAAAATAAGGAATTATAGCTTTCTTAAATGCTGCTGATTCTCCATCAAATGCAGAGCTTCCCGGAATTTCCCCGCTATCTTTTTGATACATCAATAAAGCCTGCTGTAAAACAGAATATGCTTTTTTTAAAGCTTCCCGACGTTCCTGTTTTTCTGTATTATTAATTAACGAAGGCAACGTCATTGCGGCAACAACACCGATAATACCTAAAGCAATCAAAACCTCTGCTAAGGTAAATGCAGGTTTAGGAGCTGCTAAATTGCCCCCCCCCCGAGCACTGCGTGCGTAGGCACTTCAACACAAGCTTTATGAAACTTATTAGATTTATGTGCCTGTTTTGCGTTTAATCTATTCATATTTGCTCCTTTCATTATCAGACATTTAAATTATTATAACTTATTATCTATTCCTCTTCAAGTTCACGCCTTATGTCGTCAACCGTAACATGAAGAACAGGCGAATTCTCATCTTTTCTTAAAACGACATCTTTTATTCCTGACTGAACAATAAATCTTTTGCACAATATACATATAAAATTATGCCCCCAAATATACATTGTAGAGCCTTTACATCTATCCTGCCCCGCCTGAATAATTGCATTTTGTTCCGCATGTATCGAGCGGCAGGTTTCATATCTTGTGCCGGACGGAATATTATGTTTAATTCTGTAGCATTCACCACGTTCATAGCAGGATTCAACTTTCGAAGGAGTTCCGTTATAACCCGTAGCCTTAATTTTTTTATCATCACCGACAATAACAGCCCCTACCTGCGCTCTTATACAATTAGATCTGCTTGCACAGGTTTTTGCCAGGTCTAAAAAATAATCTTCCCATGATTTAATTTCCATATCTATTCCTCCAAAGTTATTTTAGTATAAAATTAAACCTCTTGCAAATATTTCTTTATATAATAATATGAAAGTATGCTTAATTTATTTAGGAAGAGTACTTTAAAAACTATAGATAAAAATTCTCTTGACAAAGAAATTGATAGTTTTAAAAATAAAGGTACTACAGGTGATGATGAAGGTTTAATAATTTCTCTTACATCCTTTCCTCAGAGGATGTACGAAATTCACTATACTTTATATTCTCTTCTTACGCAAACCGTTAAACCTGCAAAAGTTGTATTATGGCTTGGAACAGAGCAGTTTCCTGACGGAGAAAAAGATATTCCACAAAAAGTGCTGAAATTAAAAGAAAATGGTTTAGTCATTGAATGGCATAAAAATTTACGTTCTTATACAAAATTAGTTCCGTCTTTAAAAAAATATCCGAACAGTATTATAGTAACGGCTGATGATGATATTTACTATGAAAAAGATTGGCTTGAAAAACTTTTAGAAAGCCACAAAGAAAATAAAAATTGTATTATATGTCATAGAGCACACAGGGTAAAATTTGACAGAGAGAAGCTTGCACCTTACAAAAAATGGCCTAAAAAAATTAAAGGCGGAAAAGCTTCTTATTTAAATTTTTTAACAGGTGTAGGCGGTGTTTTATACCCTCAAAATTCTTTGCATAAAGATGTTTTAAACGAAGAGTTATTTACGGAACTCGCTCCGAAAGCAGATGATGTATGGTTTTGGGCAATGGCTGTTCTAAACAAAACTAAAATTCTTGTTGTTAAAGATTGGATAAGAGAACTTACTTATGTTAATCCTGAAAGAGAAAGAGGATTAACTGATGAAGTTACATTATTTTCATTTAATAAAAAAGGCGGAAATGACCTGCAAATCGAAAAAGTGTTAAATCATTATCCGCAAATTATTGATATATTAAAAGAAAAAAATTAAACTTATTGCCTGTAGTTTCTTATACCTGTTGTAATCATTGCTATTCCGTATTTGTCGCAAACTTCAATAAGGTTTTGATCTTTAATTGACCCTCCCGGTTGAATAATTAAGCTTATTCGGCCTTGAATAGCTGAATATATGCAATCTTCGGCAGGCAAAAACGAATCTGACGCAAGAACAGCTTCTTTTGAACCGTCGCAAGCATAATTCAATGCCCATTCAACGGCTGATAATGCGTTAGTTTGCCCTTGAGCAATTGCAACTGATTTAAAATCTCTTGCTATAACAACAGCATTTGTTTTAGCGTGCTTAACAACTTTCCAGGCAAAAATAGCATCTTCTATTTGTTCGGCAGTAGGCTTTTCTCTTGTAACTACTTTAAACATATCCTTATCAAGTTCACTGTTATTTCTGTCTTGAACAAGGGCGCCGAAAGGTGTCAAAATCACTTCCTCAACGGTTAACCTGCGATAATCTTTTAAAGACGTATTTAGTTTTACAAGTTTTATTTCGGAGTTATCGCTAAACAACTCTATTGCCTGTTCATCATAATCAGGGGCTACTACAACTTCAACAGCCATCGAGTTTAAATGCTTTGCGACTTCCGCATCAACAGTTTTTGAAAAACCGACAGTGCCGTAAAAAGAACTTACGGGATCACAGTCAAAAGCTTTTGTGTAAGCTTCATACAAAGACCGCCCCAGAGCAACTCCGCATGGTTTTGTATGTCTTATTATTGAAACACAGTTTACATCATAAAATTCACTTACAAGATTAGTGGCTTCCGTTACATTCAAAATATCGTTAAATGTTAATTCTTTTCCGTTGATAACTTCATAATCAATCATTCTGTCGGTTTTATAGATAGCACCTTTTTGATGAGGATTTTCGCCGTATTTCATATCTTTTAATTTTTCAAAATTAAAAGTTTTAAAAGGTTTTTCACCTGTCTGCTCGGCAAGTTTAGAACAAATAAGTCTGTCATAAGCTGCAGTTAAATTAAAGGCTTTTACTGCAAGTTTTAATCTGCCGAAATCATTAGCGTTTAAAGCAACATAATAATCAACCTTATCAGTAATTACAGTGATATTTTTGTAATTTTTTGCTCCTGCACGCAAAATCGCAACACCTGCAACATCTATTTTACTAATCATTTCACTAACATCATTTGATTCGAGAACAATTTTTTCAAAAGGGCAAATATTTACAACAACCATATCAAAAGCTTTTACAGCAAGCCTTTCCAATTCATTAAGCTCACGGGTATCAGAACTGTTTGCAAGAATTCCTGCAAATATGGTTTCATTTACAGCGTCAAAATCTTTAGATAACAAACCTGAAGCGTTTGAGAATTCGGCAACATTAATAACTTCAATCTCTGCACTTTTTAAAAGTTCGTACGTATCACCGCCTGCCACAATTTCATAATCAAACTTTTCAACAAGATTTTTAGCAAAATCAATTAACCCTACTTTGTCATACACACTGATAAATGCTCGTCTTTTCATCATTCCCTCTCAATTCTCATATAATTTTTTATTATAGCATCATTATAAAATATTGTTATCTTCTTAGCATTTCGTAACTATTTATTGATTTTCTTGAAATAATTTCTTTGCTATATTATAATTAATCAGTGAAAGAGGGTAATGATGGTAAGTAACAGAATAACAGAAGGCGTTGGGAAAAAGATAGTTGAAGCTTTAAAAAAACAATCGGATATTGAAATTCAAAATGTTGTTGAAAATCCCGCTCCGATTACGGAAGAACCTGTTGCGGATAATGCAACGGATTTGGAATTTACTTCTCAACAAAATAATGACTTTGAGTTTCAAACAGAACCTCAAGAAATTTTTGAGGAACAGCAGGAAGAAATTCCAATCATGCAAAATACTTTTGCAAATCCCAACTTAATGACATTTACTCAGCCGTCAACTGTACAAACTCCACCGATTATAGAAAAAGAAATATTTGCACAAGATTTAGAGGGATTTGAAATTCCGACAAATATTGCAGTACTAAAACAGCTGATTAACCAGCTGCCTGCAGGTGTTTCAAAACAAACGGGCGCACAAATTATCAAACAAACAATGGAAGCTCTCGGAATATCCATGAAAAGTGTTTTACAGGAAGCACAACAGGTTCAGGAAGGTTTGAATAACTCCGCAAGAGAATGCCAGGCTTCTATAATGGAGTACAGAAAACAAATAAATGTTCTTGAAAAACAATCTCAAAAATTACAAAGACAATATTCTGCATTAAATGATATAATAAGTTTGTTTGTTCAAACAAGTATTTAAAATAAAAAAGCGGTTATTAAAAACCGCTTTTTTATTATCTGTATGTAAACGAGCTTTGAATATTCTTATCTATCATTCCCAGACAAGATTGATATTCCGCATCTATCATCTTCAGCCTTGACTGATACTGCAGCATCTGCATATCAAGTTTTTGTTCCAGAACTTTTAATTTCGCCTGCCGCTGCTGCAGCATTTTGGTAGTCGGCGATTCCGGATCATAATCGTTACCTACCTGCATCAAATCACTTACTGATTGAGACAGCCCCATTTTTGTCTGGGTAATCAACTGGATTTTATATTCCAAATCCAATCTTTGCTGTTGAAGATATAATAGTCTGATTTGTGAGGTAATTAATCCCATTTTTTATCTTCCTTTACCTTGTTTCGTTGAGGTGATTTCCCCTCAAGAAGGTGTGCTGATTATTTTCAGCAATCAGCTGTTCCATTTTTTGAAACTGATGACGGTGATAATTTAATCTGTATTGCGCCATCTTACGTTTCTTGTTCATCGTAAGAAAGTCTTTTATTCCTTCTACAAATGAATTTGACATTGCTTTTATAGGATTTTTCCTTATCAGGAAATTTTTTGAATATAATAAGAAATCTATTAATCTTTTTATATTCATCTCTAAAGTATCTCGAAGCATTTTTCTCCTTACACTTTAGACCTACATGTATATTAAAACAATCTACACACAAATATTGCCATGTTCGGAAACATTTGCTTAACATGTCTTAATTATTGTAGTCTACAGTTATTCATTTTCTTCTTCTATTACGGACAAATTCAAAAAAAACTTTAATGAAAAACAAAAAACTTGTAAAAAAATTTTACAAGTTTTGAATAGCTTTACTGTCGCCTTCGATAGACTCCTTAAGCATTTTTTTAACAACATCGCCCTGCGTATCAAGCATTTTACAAACAGTTTCAATATTACGGACTTTGTTTGAAAGAATAGTGTCAGCGTTAGCGGTAATATTTCCCGTAACATTCTGATAAGCGGCCAATGCTGCGGAAGAAGTTCCCTGCATCAGGTTACCCATAACAATGGCAGGTAAGCCGTATTCTCCGAGATAAGGCGCGGCAGCCTGCATAATTCCGCCCCAACCCGATATAACACCGGCAATCGGCATTACTATATTTTTCATGGAAAAGCCGTAACCGTTAGCAGCACCCAAACCGTAAGCTGCGGCACTTGCAACATCTGCAATACCGCCTACACCCGATGCGTAACCGGTTGCAACACCGGTATCAGTTCCCCAGCCGCTTACGATTGAAGAAGCTCCGCCTGTTGCGTAACCGTCAAGTCCCCATGAAATCGGGGCTGCTCCCGAAGGGAAACCCGAATAATTATATAAGGAATCTATCCCGTAAGATGAACCGCCGTTAAATTTTGAAGCATAAGAAGTCCCGGGAATATTCATAGATTCTGATGCTCCGAACACAGTTGCAAATGATGACGGAGCAAGCAAGCTTGCCAAATTATAAAGGAAACCTCCAGTCATGCCAAAACCTGAGCCCAAACCGTTGCCTGAAACGGTTAAATCACGCAACTGGTCATAAGTTTCCCACAATTGAGCTTTTGCATCTCCGCTTGCGGAACCGAATTTATTTGCTATTACTAAGTAACTGTCATTTTTGTAAGACATTTGAACCTCTTATTTTTTTTAATATTATTCGAAAGTCTTGAATGTAGATTCGATATTCTTTTCAATAACTTTCTTAACCGCTTCCATTTCCGTTTGCAAAGCTTCCTGTTCAGTATCCAGCTGTCTTAAACGAAGTTCAAGAGTTCTGTCCTGTTCCTGAATTTTTTCAGTCTTTGCATTTATATCCGCAATTTTCTTTTCATAAACCTGCATATCATAATTATACTGGTTCATTGCGTCATTATAAGCATTTTCATCCGTAATTGTTTCCGTATTAAGTGCATAAGTTGCGGTAGAATCCTCAAATCTGATAGACTGCGGACGCCCTGTATCATCTAAATCAACAAATGCTTTTTCTGTTGTTTCGATTTTTGTTTTAACATTTTCCGCATAATATGTTGTTAATTTGCCCTGATTTTCTGTGGGTTTTGAAGGGTCAGGTGCCGTAATAGCCGCTGACGTTAAATCTTCAAGCGATGCAAAATATGTTCTGCCTTGATATTCCCATGTATATATATTATCAGATGTTGCAATACTTTCACCTGGGAATTGCTTGCAAATTTCTTCATAAGCAGCTTTCAAATCAGGATCTGTAGGATCATATTCAGACACTTCACAATTACCAACATATGTAGGAACACCTGATTTTACAGAGTAATTTTTTGCATCTGCGGTACCTGCAACAGCATTATCGAGTTCGGTACGGGTAGTAAATTTCATTGTCCCGTCTGTATCGGTATAAACAAATAAATTGTCTAAATCCTCTTCTTTCAACTCGGGATAATCCTCGCAAATTTTTTCAAAATTATCTCTCTGGTCTTTTACAAGCGGATCATATTTATTAACACCAGCACCGTTAATGGTATATTCATCATTCACATCATCGTAAGCGACATCAGCCTGAGGGATTTTACCGTCAACACCTTCCGTACCGATAACTACCTGCGGATTTGCTTTATTTGCTTTAATACCGGTAAATACATCGGCGTAATGATGATGTGTAACAAGATAATTATAATTCGGGTCATCTGTAATTTCCGTCATTTCCGTAATTGTTTCATCATAAGTACCTTCTGTATATGAATATTGCAGAGTTGTGTAGTCCTGAGTACTTGGTGCCGTCGGGACTTCAAGAGCAAGAAGTTCATTGAACGTATTGGCGCTCTGATTTGCAAGGGCTGTACGTGCCTGATTTATCTGCTGTCCTTCATATTCAACGTTAGTCTTTCTTGCTGTCAAACCCAAATATCTTGCCTGCGAAGCTGCCATACCCATAGCACTGCTCTCCTATAAAATTACTACCTTACATTTTGTGTATATAATGAAGATTTTAGAAAAGTCAACATTACTATAAAAATTATACGGCATTAATTTAAATATATATAGAGGAAATTATAAAAATTCATACATATAGACGAGATTGAATACTAAAAATCATTTATTGTAATTACATTAAAAAGGTACCGCCTTGAACGGTACCTTTTTAAAAATGTTTTTTATATTATTACTCTTCAGATTATTCTGCTTCTTTTTCTTCTGATTTTGTTTCATTTACCGTTAGAGCAATACGTTTATCAGAAGGGTTAAATTTAAGGATATAAGTATCTACTTTATCTCCTACTTGCAAAATACATTCTTTTTGGTTCTGCAATTCAACAACTTCTGCATGAGGAAGCAAGGCTTCAACACCCGGGAATACCTCCACAAATGCGCCGAAATGTTTAATTCTTGTGATTGTACCTTCGACTTTATCGCCTTCTTTTATTTGCTTTTCAGCTTCTAACCACGGATCCGGTTCCAAATTTTTCAAGCTTAAAGATACACGCTGTTTATCGTGATCAACCGCAATAACTTCAACGTCAATTTTATCGCCGACATTTAAAATATCAGTCGGATGGTCAATCCATCTCCATGACAATTGAGAAAGCGGCAATAATCCATCAATTCCGCCTAAGTCTATAAATGCACCGAAATCAGTAATTCTTACAACATCACCTTTAACGATTTGACCGGGTTCAATTTGGGAGAATACATTTTTTCTTGCTTCAACAGCACTGTCATCATACACCTTCTTATTTGAAAGAATAAAATTATTTTGCTGCGGATCAAGTGTAAGTATTTTTAATTCAAGTTTTCCGCCGACTTCCAAATCACTTTCTTTAGCTCTTAATTGTGAAGAAGGTACAAAGCCCCTTACGCCTGAAATTTCAACCAGCACACCGCCTTTAACAATACCTGCAATTGTACCGAGAATTGTTTCATCTGCATCTTTGGCTTTTTCAAGTTCTTTCCATGCATAGGCAAGGTCAACTTTCTTTCTTGAAAGAAGGAATTTGCCGTCTTCATCTTCTTCTCTTATGATAAGGAACTCATATTCCTGACCTTTTTTATATTTTTCTTCAACATTTTCATCTTTGTCAACGGCTTCGCGTGTAGGCACAACCGCAATTGTTTTTGCGCCTATATCAACCATAACACCCTGGCTGTCATATCCGCACACGATACCTTTAACTAAATCACCCTTTTGAAACTTGTAATCATATTGTTTCAATAATTCTTCAAAATCTAACTCACTTGATGTCATTTTTACTCCAATTGTCATAAGACACTACTCTGTTACTTTTGTGACTATTGTAACAAATGATTAAAAATTTGTAAAGGATTTGTAAATTCTCTTAACATTTCACACAGCACAATACGGGTGATGCGATACCGCCTCACCCGCAGTATAAGCGAATTTTTTACGCTTTAAGAGATTGAATTAACTCGGAAATTGTTTTTTCCTGAATTTCAATCTCGGATATTCTTGATTTAGTTTGTTCAATAAGCTCCTGCGGGGCATTAGCTACGAACTTAGGGTTATTTATTCTGCCGGAAAGAGATTTCTTTTCGGCTGTAAGTTTGTCCAATTTCTTTTGCTGGCGTGCGGCTTCCGCATCCAAATCAATTAAATCGGCGAGAGGTAAAATTATTTTTGAAGCAGAAACAACAGCTGTTGCGCTCTTAGGCGGAACAGATGCATCCATATCTGCATATGAGATGTTTTCAACTCTTGCAAGACGTTTAATATATGCTTCTATTGCTTCAAATATCGGTTTTTCGGATTTTTCGGCTCTTATTTCAATATCACACTTAACAGATGGCGAAATATTGAAGCTCTGTCGAACATTTCTTAAAGAAGAAATTGTTTCAAAAACAAGTTCCATTTCCTGTGCTTCTTTAGGAAATTCCAACTCTTGTTTGTAAGTCGGGAATTCTGCAACAATAAGTGCCCTGGCTGCTTGGTTGCTCGCGTTTAACGGGTCTGCACAGCCTTGCAGTTCTGCAAGTCTGTTCGCCCTCTGCTCGCAATCCGCTTTAGGTATTAACTGCCATACACGCTCTGTTATATGCGGCATGACTGGATGAAGCATTCTCAAAGACATATCAAGAACATATCTTAATACCCTTTGAGTATTAGCTTTTAATTCGCTATCTTGCAGTTGAATTTTAGCAATTTCAACATACCAGTCACAATAAGAATTCCAGAAGAAATCATATAGGACATGAGCAACTTCGCCAATTCTGAACTCTTTAATATTTTCATTAACTTCTTTAGCGGTTTTATTAAGTTTATCCAAAATCCACTTATCTGCAATCGTTAGTTTTTCAAAATCAATATCTTTATTGTCAACGCCGTCAAGGTTCATCAGCACAAATCTTGAAGCATTCCAGATTTTGTTTGCAAAATTTCTTCCGTATTCAAATCTTTCTTCACTCATTTTAATGTCTTGACCGCCATAAGTACATAAAGACGTCATTGTAAATCTTAAAGCATCACAGCCGTATTTATCAATAATTTTAACGGGATCAATCGTGTTGCCTTTAGACTTGGACATTTTCTGACCTTTTTCATCACGGATTAAACCGTGTATATAAACGGTTGAAAAAGGAGCTTTGCCGGTAAATTCCAATCCCATAGTAATCATTCTTGCAACCCAGAAGAAGATAATATCAAATCCTGTTACAAGAGTTGTTGTCGGGTAGAATTTCTTAAAATCTTCACTTTCGGTATTCGGCCAGCCCATAGTTGAGAAAGGCCACAGACCTGATGAAAACCAAGTATCAAGAACGTCGCTGTCCTGAGTATAATTTACGGGATCAGGATTTTCTTTTGCGACGACCATTTCACCTGTTTCATTGTGGTAATAAGCCGGAATTTGATGTCCCCACCATAACTGACGTGAAATACACCAATCGCGGATATTTTCCATCCAGCCTAGATAATTCTTTTCCCACCTGTCGGGAACAAATTTAATTCTTCCGTCTTTAACAGCGGCAATAGCTTCTTTTGCAAGAGGAGCCATCTTAACAAACCATTGTTCAGAAAGAAGCGGTTCAATAGTAGTTCCGCAGCGCTGGCATTTTCCGACATTATGTTCATGGTCTCTTGTTCTCAGTAAGAAATTATTATATGACAGCATTCCTACAATTTTTTCTCTTGCTTCATATCTGTCAAGCCCGTGTAACTCTTGAGGAACTTCCCCGCAAGCTTTCATTGTACCGTCATTGTTAATAACCCAAACAGGTTTTAAGTTATGACGTTTTCCGACTTCAAAGTCGTTCGGGTCATGGGCAGGAGTAATCTTTACTGCTCCTGTTCCGAAGTTTTTATCAACATATTCATCAGCAATAATCGGAATTTCTCTGCCTGAAAGCGGAATTATAACAGTTTTGCCGACTAATTCGGAATACTTATGGTCTGAAGGATGAACGGCGATTGCAACATCTCCGAAAATTGTTTCGGGGCGGGTTGTCGCAACAATTATGGCACCGCTTTCACCTTTCAGCGGATAAGATATTTCCCACATATGTCCCTGTTCTGTTGCATATTCTGTTTCAACATCAGAAATCGCACTGTTGCAGCGCGGGCACCAGTTTACTATATATTTACCTTTATAAATTAAACCTTTTTCGTAAAGTTTGATAAATACTTCTTTTACAGCCTCAGAACATCCATCGTCAAACGTAAAACGTTCTCTTGAGCGGTCAAACGAAGCTCCCAAGCGTTTACATTGATCTAAAATTGCAGATTTATGCTCATTAGCCCATTTCCATGTTTCTTCAAGAAATTTTTCACGTCCCAGATCATATCGTGACAAACCTTTTTCGCGAAGCATTTTTTCAACAACGTTTTGGGTTGCAATTCCCGCATGGTCAGTACCTGGAAGCCACAATGTTTCAAAACCTGCCATTCTGTGGTAACGTGTCAAAATATCCTGCAATGTTTCATCAAGAGCATGTCCCATATGAAGAACGCCCGTAACATTCGGCGGCGGGATTACAATTGAATAAGACGGTTTCTTACTTTTAGCATCAGCTTTAAAGTATTCGCCGTTTTCCCAGAATTTATAAATACTTTCTTCGGTTTCTTTGGGGTCATAAACCGTTGGTAAATCTTCAGTTCTTATAGCTGTCATAAAAAAATCCTTCTTATTTTTCGTCTACTTTAAAAATAGCACAAAAAAAAGAAAAAATAAATTTATTCACTTAACATTTGTTTCGCACTTTTCCCGCCTTTTTCGACAGGAGAAGCCAAATAGCTCGGAATTAAATTTAAAGATTTACCTGGTTCGGAAGATACTGAAAATGAAAACAGGTCATATCCCCATTTGTTAGGACCTCTTTTCCCATTTACATCAATTGCAAAAATTCTCATTCCTGACCAGCCGCTCATAAGTAATATTGTACCGTCAGCCAAAACATAGGCTTTCCTATCTTTTGCAATAGCATTTTTTCTCCACCAGGCGGTACCGGCTGTCTGTTTATTAGAATCAACATCAGATATATCTTCATTATCCTGTTTCACTATACTGTCAGTCCCGTTATATTCGGGAATACAGCCTTGTGCCAGTGCGTTATTTTCACAAACTTTTATAATTTTAACAGTTTTTTCAAATTCCTGTTGAAAGATATCGCAATTTGCAGATGAACCATAAGGATCTGTAGTTGAAGAATCCCATTTTTTACAATTACCATCTTCTGCATATTCCAGACAAGCGTTACCTCCGCGGAAGCTGGGCCAAACATAGCATTCCAACGGATAACCGTTATTAGCTTCAATTTGAACCAGAGATTGTGCAACTAGTGAATAAGCTTTTTTAAACTGATTTTTTATAACACTTTCTCTGTAATTAGAAATTAAAACAGGCATTGTCATAGCTGCAACAACACCGATAATACCCAGCGTTATAAGAACTTCTGCAAGTGTAAATCCCGAACGTGCCGATTGATACGGCACAAAGCTTTTAAATAAACCTTCTAAACTATGAGCAGGAGCTGTTAAATTGCCCCCCCCCCGACTGCTGCGCAGGTAGACACCTCAACACAAGTTTTATGAAACTTTTGATGTAATGGCATCTGTTTTGCTTCATTTATTACCATAATTGCTCCTTTCATGATTATTATAAACTATCACAAAAAAAAAGAACAGATTTTTATCTGTTCTTTTTTATAATATTTTACATTTTTACGCTTTAGGAATAGAATTCGCAATAATTTCCATTTCTTCCAATGAAGCATATACAGCATGGCATCCGCAGTCTACGTAAAGGATTTGACCTGTAGTTCCTGTTGATAAATCAGAAGCTAAGTATAAACCTGCTTTGCCGACATCTTCCAGTGATACATTTCTGCCGAGAGGAGCTTTAGCAACTGCGGCTTTAAGCATTTTATCAAAGCCTGAAATACCTTTAGCAGCAAGAGTTTTAACAGCACCTGCAGAAATACAGTTAACTCTGACACCTTTTTTGCCTAAATCAGCGGCTAAGTATCTCATTGAAGATTCTAAAGCGGCTTTAGCAACACCCATAACGTTGTAATTTGCAACAACGTATTCAGAACCCAAATATGTCAATGCAAATACTGAAGCACCTTCATTTAAGATAGGTTCAGCATGTTTACAAAGCGAAATCAATGAGTAAGCGCTTACGCCTAATGCTAAGTCCCAGCCTGCTTTTGAAGTATCAATAAATCTTCCCTGCAAATCTTCTTTAGCGGCAAAAGCAACGGCATGAACAACGAAATCGAGTTTACCGTAAACCCTTTCGCATTCTTTAAATACTGCGGCAACTTCATCTTCTTTAGTTACATCGCAGCTCATGATAACTTTTGCGCCCATTTCTTCAGCCAAAGGTCTTACGCGTTTTTCCATTGCTTCGCCGGCATAAGTGAATGCAATATCTGCACCTGCTTCATAAAGTTGTTTTGCAATAGCGTAAGCAATCCCGTGAGTATTTGATACTCCGAAAATAACACCTTTTTTACCTTCCATTAGTTTCATAATTTATATCTCCCTCTTTTACTAAACTAAAATACAAAAATAATTTTAGCAAAAACATGCTATTAAAGCAAACATTTACGAATGTTAACGATTGTAACAACATGCAAACATGCTGAAATCACGTGAAATAGGAAGTTTTTATATATTTAAGAGAGATTAACGAGCAGGAGAGCTATGGGCGTTTCTAACGTAAATAATCAAAATAAGATTAACGCAATTAAGCTTAACCTTGGAGCACAAGCCAAGAAAGCTTCTGCAAACAAACCTGCATACATGCAAATGACAGGTTCAATCTTTGATGCGCCCGGTGCTAAAAACTCTTCATCAACAGCTACCGCAAGTTCGCTGAATGAACTTAATACAACACGCAGTTTAAATGAACTGAATGGAAGTAAAGGTACATCAACTACAAATAAATCAGAAGGCTCGGGCTCTTCTCTGGACAATATTACCCAAATAGATAATGCTGCCGACGGTAAAGCTGCTGCTGCAAGTGCCGAAAAAAGTGCAGATGAAGTAAAAAGTTTAACATCAGATACACAACAGGATCAAAAAACTGTTGAAAAATTTGATAAAGATGCACAAAAACTGGATAAACAAATTACAAAAGATGATAAAAAATTCCAAACCAAGCTAAAAAAACAGGAAAACGAATTAAAAAAAGACAATGATAAACTTCAAAAGTTGGTAAAAGAAACCGAAGAAACTCAAAAAGAAGTTGAAAATGCTCAAAATGAGTTAGATTCATTATTAGGCTCGGCATCATTCTCAACAGGTAAAAGCGATGGCGCCTCTAACCCAAATCAAGACAGAATTAATGAATTATCAACATTTATCGGCGGAAAAGTCAGTTTGATGCAAGCTAACGGTCAACAAATTTATTCATTGCAAAGAAGTTCTTCAAAAACTATCAAACAAATGAATAAAACAAATGCTAATTATGTAAAAGTTAACCAGCAAAATCAAAAGGCAATTACGCAAAATCAGTCGTCTACAAGTAAAGTTATAGATGTCGCAACAAAAATAGAACAAATAAGTGCATTAGTTTCTCAAACCGGTCAGGCTGTAAATATTGCAGGTAAAGGTTTAGTTGCACTCGGTTCAGCCATGAGTTGGGCTGCAGGTGCAGGTGCTGCGTTAATTGCAACCGGTAATGTTATGCAAAAGGTCGGAACTGTTGTTGAAATGGTCGGCAACTACGGTCAAATGGCTGCTAACGTTACTAAAACAGCGGCATACGCTGCCGAAGGAAACTTAGCAGGAGCTCTGACAAGTGCCGCAGGAGCAATTCAAACAGGTGCTGCCGCTGTTAAGTCTACTAAGAACTTAGGAAAAACATTTGATTCTATTAATTCTCAGGCAAATCAAGCAACACAAAAACTTGCTTCAAATGCTGCAGCTAAAGATGCAGTTGCTGGGATGCAAGATAATGCAGTTCAAGAATTGGCTAAAGAAAAAGGCGTTGACGTTTCAGAACTTACAAAAGATGAAATAAAAAATGCAAAAAATGAAGCATTAGGCGGAATGAGTCAAAAAGAAATGAGAAAATCTGTTAGTGCTCAACTTCAGGGACAAATGGCAGATGGCAGCCTTAATGCCAAAGATGTACTTTCAGATCTTAAAAAAGGAGAATTAAGCTCTAATAATTTCAATGCTGTAAATAACGCTGTAGATAAATCTAAAACGGCATTCAGTTCTGCTGTTACGGAAGCGGGAGGTTCTATAAAAGATGGTGTTGTCGGCGGATTAGACAAGAAAACAAGAAAAGCAGTCGGGAAGCAAACAGTGTCAGGTTTTACAAATACGGCAACAAATACAGTTAAGTCAAGCAAAAAATTTGACTGGGGCAAATTAGCTAACGGCTTACAGTCTACAGCAGCTTTATTCGCATCACAAAATACACAGCAGCCAACAGGTGCTACAACAACCAAACAGGCTCCTCCACAATGGGATTTAAGCAAAGACGCTTACTTCCAAAAAATAGCAAGGGGCAACAGAGCATACGTATCACATGCAAGTTATGTATAAAAAGAAGCTAATCTCATAAGATCAGCTTCTTTTTTATTTATATTTTATCTTTTTTATTCTAAGTAAGACAGATTATTATTATTTCTTGCTGCAGTCTGCTCTTCCAGAAGTATATTCATATAAAGCAGTTTGTTTGCAGTTGCCTGATCAAGATTTATAAACTCAGCTCCTGCTCTTTTATCTGTTGCAGAAACTACTTTGACATTTGCATCAATATTAAGTTCTCCGTAAGAAATCTGAACAGGAACTACATCACCTACTTTTAAACCGTTATGATGTGTAACAGCAATTCCGCCTCTTGAAATATCAACTAATGAATCTATTTGTGTATTATCTGCAAGACGTACAGGATTTTTATTATCTTGTGCACTAAATCTCATGTACTGGCGCTTATCAATTGAGTTCACATTATAATCACTAACACGCTGTTTATATGTATATTTACCCATATCTTCATCTGTTAAGTCAGTGTCAGTATCGGTATCGACATCCGTGTCTGTATCAATATCTGTGTCGGTATCTAAATCAGTATCGACATCCGTGTCAGTGTCAATATCCGTATCATTATCGGCATCAGTATCATTATCTGTATCTGTGTCTGTGTCATTATCTGTATCCGTGTCAGTATCGGTATCCGTGTCGGTATCGGTATCCGTGTCGGTATCGGTATCTGTGTCAGTATCGGTATCTGTGTCAGTATCTGTATCAGTATCAGTGTCGGTATCGGTATCTGTGTCAGTATCAGTGTCGGTATCGGTATCCGTGTCAGTATCAGTATCCGTGTCGGTATCGGTATCCGTGTCGGTATCGGTATC
>ULQZ01026585.1_pt1 | contig 36818 bp, 29 predicted proteins | sample 1955011 | NCBI WGS metagenome assembly ULQZ01 (sample SAMEA4835670, study PRJEB28245) | human gut metagenome | biome: gut microbiome; material: fecal sample | place: Denmark | collected 2008 | reverse complement strand
AAGAATCCCGGCTACAAATCCAACAAGTCCAAACAATGCATTTCCGTCTCCGCCTGCCAGACGCAGGATCATACGGAATGGACATCCGAGGAACATCAGACATCCGATCATAACAAATGCACCAAGTGTAAATCTGGTCACAGGTGCAGAGCCACCTCTTGGACGGAACTCTTTCTTAACAAGTGAAATGATACATGCTCCAAGCACCAGACCAATGATCTCCGGACGGATATACTGAACTGCTGCCGCTGAATGAAGTCCCAGCGCACCTGTAGTATCTCTCAGGAAGCAGGCAATACAAAATCCCATATTTGCCGGATTTCCAAAAAACACCAGAATTGCAGCGATCAGACCAATCACGCCTCCTGCCAGAACTATGGTTCCCTTTTCGTTTTTCATTTATTTCTTTCCTCCTTTTACACTATTTACTCTCAGCGTCTTTATTGCACTTGCTTTTGTGAGAGTACATCTCTGACTTTTTTTGTTGTCAGCGCAATTTCTTTGTATCTATTTTATCATTTTTATGCTGAAATCACTAATTCATTATAGTCGTATTTTATAGTTATTTATAGAAATCATTTATAAGTTGTGCTATACTACAGATAAGATATGATGTTAGGGTCAAAAAGTATTTTTTTTCTGACTTGATATCCACGAATTGCTATATATAAAAATCGGGGGATTTGTTACTATGAATAAAATATATCTGGATCAGGCCAGTACGTCTTTTCCAAAAGCACCATCTGTAGCACAGGCAGTTTATGATTACCTGTCAGGCTCTGCTGTGAATGTGAATCGGGGAGGATACCGGGCAGCTTATTCTGTGGAGGAGCAGATTTTCGAGACAAGAGAACAGCTTCTGAGGCTCTTTCACTTTACTTCCGGAAAGGGTAAGAATGTTATTTTTACAGAAAATATCACTGCAAGTCTGAATGTTCTTCTGAAAGGACTTCTGAACCCCGGCGATCATGTACTTGTAACTGCCATGGAGCATAATGCAGTGATGCGTCCTCTTGTACAGCTGGAGAAACATGGAATTTCTTTTGACAGGATTCCTTGCGCTTCTGACGGCAGTCTTCTGCTTGATAAAGCGGCCACACTCCTTCGTCCTGAGACTAAGCTTGTGGTCTGTCTTCATGCTTCCAATGTATGCGGAACTGTCATGCCGGCACAGGAAATCGGAAATTTTTGCAAAAAACATGGACTTCTTTTTATTCTGGACACTGCACAGACAGCAGGAATCATTGATATTGATATGGAGAAATATCACATAGACGCACTGGCATTTACAGGTCACAAGGGACTCAGAGGGCCACAGGGAACAGGTGGTTTTCTGATCCGTAATGAACTGGCAGCGCAGATCGAGCCTCTTATCAGTGGGGGAACAGGAAGCGCCTCACATTCTGAGAAAATACCGGCATTTCTTCCTGATCGTTTCGAGCCCGGAACTCCCAATATACCTGGGATTCTGGGACTGCATGCCGCACTCTGTGATCTGGAGAAACAGTCCATGGAAGAAATCCGCCAACATGAATTAATGCTGACACAATACTTTATGGATGGTATCCTGAATCTGGATCCTGAAGAAAAATTTCTGCGTATTATCGGTAAAAAAAATACTGAAAACCGTTGTGCAGTTGTATCTGTCCAGACCTTACATATGGACATGGCTCAGGCCGCCTTTGAGCTGGACAGTACTTACGGAATTATGACAAGAGTTGGCCTTCACTGTGCACCAAATGCCCATAAAACCCTTGGAACATATCCGAAAGGTACTCTCCGGTTTTCTTTCGGATTCGAGAATACAAAACAGGAACTGGATATTGCTTTAGATGCATTATCTGCATTACTATAGCAATCCCCGCAAATGATGCATTTATAGCAATCCTCTTAAATGCATTATTTAAGAGGATTGCTATAAAAGGAGAGTTTCACAATGGAATTTAAACAATTAGAAGCATTCGTCGCTGTCGTGGACTACGGCAGCTTCTCAGAGGCGGCCCGCCGCCTCTATCTGACACAGCCTACGATCAGTGCGCATATACGTTCCCTGGAAGATGAACTGCATATGAAACTGATCATCCGTACTACAAAGAAAACAACGATCACAGCCAAAGGCTACCAGCTTTATGACAGTGCAGTCCGTATGCTGGAAATCAGAAATAACCTGCTTGAAAATTTTACAGGTGCCCACAAACATATGATAGATCTGGCTGCATCTACCATTCCTTCTTCTTATCTTTTGCCGGAACTGCTTGCTGCTTTCGGCAAAACGCACCCGGATGTTTATTTTCACTCCATACAGTCAGACAGTTCAGAATCCATCAGCCGGGTGCTGGACGGAACTGTAGATCTGGCTCTGGTAGGCCAGAATACACGTGATGAGAGCTGCGTATTTATTCCTTTCTGCCATGATGAGCTGGTCATAGCAACTCCTGTAACAGATCACTATCTTGCACTCAAGGACAGAGAAACACCCGCTATTTTTCATGATTTCCTGAAAGATCCTATTATCCTCAGGGAAAAGGGCTCCGGCACAAAAAAAGAAATGGACCTTTTTCTGGAGCGCACAGGCATCACAACAGGCAATCTGAATGTGATCGCCCGCATGAATGACCTGGAAAGCATCAAAAAGTCCATTGTTAATGGTCTGGGAATCTCTATTCTTTCATCACGCTCTGTCAATGACCTGCAGAGGACAAAGCAGATTCTTGTCTTTCCGCTGGAGGAAGCTGCCCATAAGCGCAGTTTCTATATAGTCTACAGCAAAAACAGGATTCTGAACCCCCATGTAAAGCAGTTTGTACAGTTTGTGCGAGACTATTATATGTAACTGTTATCTGCCGGCATCCAGCAGTTTCACAAACTCTTCCTCCGGCATCGGTTTGTAAAAATAATAACCCTGAATATAATCACAGCCGTTGTCTCTTAAGAACTCGACCTGCTCTTTAGTTTCAGCACCTTCCGCTATAATCTTTATCTCCATAGTATGTGCCATTTCAATGATGAAGCGGATAATACTGCGTGTTTTGGTATTGGTTTCTATCTGCCGCACAAAACTCATATCAATTTTCATAATATCAAAGTTGTAATTCTGGAGCATTCCAAAGGAAGAATATCCGCTTCCAAAATCATCCAGGAGCAGCAGAATCCCTGCTTCTCTTAATGCCTCCAGAGTTGCATTTCTGTCTGCCTCAATGGCAGCATAGGAAGTTTCTGTAATCTCCATTCTGCACAGACCGGACGGCATGGAAGCATCTGCACATTTCTTCTCCAGCCAGTTCATGATCGTCTCATCATAGAAATCCATCCATGACAGATTAGTTGATACCGGAACTGTGATCTTATCGGACTGATAACGTTTCTTCTGAAATTCATTAACCGAATCCAGCACATACAGATCCAGTTCGGAAATATGTCCGCTTTCCTCCAGTGCAGGAATAAATACACCCGGCGAAATAAATCCCTTTTTCGGGTGGAACCACCGGATCAGAGATTCTGCTGATGCAATCTTTCCGGTCATTGCATCCACAACAGGCTGAAAATATACTTTGAACTGTCCCTGCTCAATCCCTTCCTCCAGTTCACCTGCTAATGTTGCTTTATCTATATATGTATTCTTCATGGAAGAATCATAAATCTTATATGACTGGACAAACTCATCTGTAATATATCTCTGGGCAATCTTTGCCCTGTCAATCATTCCATTCACAGACATTTTTTTCTTTTCAAGCATAAAAATCCCACATTTGACAGACAAATGAAGTGTTTTTCCTCCCCGGGTAAGTTTCTTCTGACACATTCCGGTAAGCATATCCAGATCGAGATTCTTACGTTTTACCAGACAGATAAAATGATCTGCGTCCTCACGTGCCGATACCAGAGGCTTCAGCTCTGATTTCCGGACATCTTCGTACACTTTGCGCAGCATCATATCTCCGATTTCTGTTCCAAAAAGTTCATTGACTGCCTTGAAATTCTTAATATCGAAAAATACAACCGCATATCCGGTTCTGTCTTCACTTTCTTTCAGGATCCGTTCCACATGACGGATAAAACCCTGTCTGTTATATCCGCCCGTCAGAATATCCTGTTCAAATTTCTCCGTAATATCCTCAACTGTAGCTACAATAATGTCAAAAAATTTATTGAGGTAAAAAAATGTATAGTTCTTTAAACATTTCTCCCCTTTTTTATTAAACTGATGAACAGAGAAAGAATATCTATCTTTCTCCTGCAGTTCTTTCCGAATGGTATCAAGACGCACACATTTTTCATATACAGATTTCTCATCATCCGGAACAAATTTCTTCATAACTTCAGTAACATAACCGGAATAACTGATCTCTTCTGCCAGAACCATCTCCATGGCACAGATACCCGGATGATCCAGTCTCACACAGTCTCTCTGCCCGTCAATAATCTCTATTCTGTCAAAATTCTTTCTGTACAGCATATGCGGAATCTGCTCTGAAAAATAGTTCTCTGTAATATCAGAAAAATAGATCAGTGCTTCCAGCCTGTCATAAGAAACGTTCCGGACCATCTCAACTGTGGTTCTGATCATCCTCAGACTGATTCCTTTTGCGGCATACACAGGACATTCCCATTGGATCATATCTTTTCCCTGTGTCAGACACTCCCTCAGATTATCTACACAAAATACCTTTCTGTACTGAGTTCTCACTTCTCTCTGCGGAATAGACTGACTGATCCGCTCAATATAAGAATCCAGTGGTTCATTTACATCTTTCAGCTCCAGTGAAGCAATCCTGCTGTTTGCCATAATACAGCTTCCATCCGAAATATTTACTGTAACTGAGGCAAACGCATCTTTTGCATGACGTATGATCTTATCCAGCTGTTTCAGATATTCATCATTGATATCCCGGATATACATCATGGCAATCTGGTCATCCGGTTTATATTCTGCACTTCTGATGACTTCCATACATACCCAGCGGTACTCCTGTTTTATCAGAGTTCTGTAGTTCAGGTAAATGCGTTCTCTGCCTTTCGCAAGTTCTCTTCTCAGATTATCTATACTGCAGAATTTCAAATATTCTTCCTGATCCTCTTCATAAATATACTTATAATCAGCCATCATTTTAAGGCTTTCAGAAAGACTTGGAAGCATGGAAACAGTACTGTCTTTTCCTCTTATAACTGTATAAGTATCTGTCGAGAGATTAATCTTGAGTATCCGGTGAAAAATAGATGATAACATTTTCATCGCATCCTGCAGGTCTCCCGTCATCTTATCATGCAGCTCAATCGTACTCTCAACACGATGAAAGACCGTCATTGTATCAAAGGGACGTGTGAAGTAATCACTTGCTCCCAGCCCATAAACCCGACGGATGCTATCTTCGGAAGTCTCTGATGAAATACAGATAACAGGCAGCATATCCAGCCATTGCTTTTCCTTCATAACAGCAAGTACCTGATAACCATCCATTACCGGCATGATCAGGTCAAGGAGCACCAGCTTAAAATCCTTATGGCATCTTTCAAGGATTTCAACTGCCTGCTTTCCATTTTCAGCTTCACAGATATTATATTTATCTTCCAGCATACAGGAAAGGATTTCTCTGTTTAATTGTGAATCATCAACGATTAATATCTTTGGCTTACTCATATAATGTATGCCCTTTCTTCTGTTATTATGGCTGTGTGAAAATTTAACCGGACAGATGTCAAAAACAGCTGCTCGGTTATGCATAATTCAAGTATATCATTCAAAGGATAAAAGTCAATAATTGGAAATATCGTTTTATCGCTGTTCACCGGTAATAATCGGATATACTACCAGTATATGATTCCCTGTTTTCTCTTTACAAAAATTCACATTGATATATAATACATAAACAGATCAAGGAGGAGCACAGGCTCCTCCTTGTCAGTCAGTTACAGATTTTTCTTCTTATAAATAAACCATGATGCTGCTACAGTAAACACCAGCAGATAAAGAAGCAGAATCCCAATACCAGTGTAATTCACCGCCTCACCTGATGAAATGCTTCTCATCAGATGGCTGGTCTGGGATAATGGCAAGGCTGATACAAACTTGCCTACAAATCCCGGAAGTTTCTCTGTTGAGAAAAAGGTGTTACACAAATATGCCATAGGCATAATGATATAATTGGAAAACCTCGGCACGTCTGCGTGGTTTTTTGCCAGAAAGGAGACCACCACGCCGATGGCTGAGAATACTGCTCCGTTCAGGAACATCACCAGAAAGGACCATCCGTTGAAGATCAGTCCTGTCTCAATAGGTGCTGTAAGAAGCAGTATGATTCCTCCTGCATACAGACCGCGCAGACTTCCCCCGATGATCTGTCCAGCAATAAACTGCCATAATGGTGTGGGGGAGATCATCACCTGATCAAAAGCCTTCTCATACAGTCTCTGTACGTTTAGGTTCTGCGCAATAGCGTTGAAGCTTCCGTTCATAGTTGTCAGTGATACCACACCCGGAATCAGAAAATTCAGGTATGGCTGTCCATGAGAAGTGGTCTGGATTCCCATTCCGAATACGATCAGATACATTAGCGGTGCGATCATTGCCGCCAGTGTGATCTTATAGAAATCCCGGCGGAATTCTACCCACTTCTCCCATAATATTGTTATAATTCCCATACATTTTTCTCCAGATTATTCTAACTTTTTTCGCAGCCTCCGCAGGGGACTTCCCTGATTCAGTTAATATCTGCTATTTTGAAATCAAATGTTTCCCGGCTCTTTCTACAAAGACGTCTTCCAGTGTTGTCTCACGAAGAGACGCCTGCCCTGTAAGCTCTTCCAGATACCGGATTGCTTCCTGGCGTGTATGGAAATAGTGATTCTGTGTTCCATCTGCTGTCATCTCGTCCACTGCATAAGCACCAAGACTCTCGATCAATGCTTGCGGAGTACTTACCTCCTCCAGCTTACCATGATCCATCAGTGCCACACGATTACAGAGACTCTGTGCTTCTTCCATATAGTGAGTGGTCAGCAGGATCGTCAGGGTTTTCTCATTAAGCTTACGCAGAAGATTCCACATCTGTCTTCTGGAAAGAGCATCCATTCCTGCTGTGGGTTCATCCAGAAGCAGGATTTCCGGATCTGTCAGGAGTGCCCGGCAGACCATCAGCTTACGCTTCATTCCACCTGAAAGCTTACGGACTGTACGCTTGCGGAATTTCAGCAGGTCACAGAACTCCAGAAGCTCCTCTGTTCTTTCCTTTATCTGCTTTCGTGGCATAAAATAGAGACGGCCCTGATATTCCATAATCTCATCCATATTCATATCCTGACGCATAGAATATTCCTGGGTGATCACACTGATTTTTCTTTTCAGATCAGGACGTTGTCTCGTAAGCTGCTGACCGTCTATGAGGATTTCTCCCTTTGTCGGAAGAAGAAGGGTTGAGAGCAGGCTGATGGTCGTTGTCTTGCCTGCTCCGTTTGGTCCAAGAAGGCCAAAAAATTCCCCTTTTTCAATTTTCAGGTTCAGGGAATCCACAGCTGTAAAATTGTCAAAGGTTTTTGTCAGATCTCTGGTTTCGATCATAATCCTCCATCCTGTTCCTTTGCAATGATCAGAGAATAATAGCCTGCATCATCCGGAATTTCTTCTACACTGTTGTAAATATGCTCATCCGGCATTCCACAGTTCTCCACCATACGGATATTGCGTCCGCTTTTTGCCAGAATTTCCTTTACCTGATTCATCTTTTTGCCGGATTTCATCAGCACATAGGTACCCGGCTGATCCAGTTCACTGTCAAGGCGGTGAACTGCAGGCTGTACATGAAGAGGCTGGTTCCACTCTGTAAGCGGGATATTCAGGCGTGCTGCTGTTGCGCAGAAGGAAGTGATGCCGCTTACCAGTCTTGTCTCATATCCATCTGCTTCTACTCTCTTCTGCACATATGAAAATGTTGAATAGATAGTCGGATCTCCAAGTGTCAGAAATACTACATTCTTACCTGTATCAAGTGCTGCTTCCAGCGCCTTGGCTCCTTTTTCATGGTTCAGTTCCAGTTCTGCCTTATCGTGTGTCATTGGCATATAGATTGGCAGGAGTTCTTTGTCTGCAAGCTCAGGTACTGCCTGTACTGCGATCTTATATGCAACTGTTTCACGCACCTCTGCGCCCGGTACTGCAATAATATCATTCTCTTTGATCAGGCGCACTGCCTTTAATGTCATAAGTTCCGGATCTCCGGGGCCAACTCCTACTCCGTATAAAATTCCTCTCATTACCATATCCTCCTGTGATTTGCATATACATTTTTATGATATCAGAATTGCAGGAGCTGCTTCGCAGCAAAGCAATTCACAGATATTCATTTATTGTGCTCACTGTTCACTACGTTCTCAATGATGTTGCGTGCGGACAGCACCTTTTATTATACTAAAACAGGATAACTTTTTCAACAAAGTATTGACAATTAATTTCAATTGTGGGATGATGAAAATTATCGAATTTAAGTGAGGAAAGAAATATGAGAAAGATTTTTGCAGTTCTGGCAGCTTTGATCTGCTGTCTGTCAGTATGGACTTCTGTTCCTGCTGCACAGGATTTCACTCTTGATAAAGAAGATGGGGAGTATTCCATCCAGGTAGAGCTGGAAGGCGGAAGCGGCAAAGCCAGTGTCACTTCACCGACTTTGATCACTGTGAAAAACGGCGAAGTAACTGCCGATATCCAGTGGAGCAGTTCTAATTATGACTACATGATCGTTGACGGTAAAAAATATCTCCCTGTCAATGAGGAAGGAACGAATTCTGAATTCCAGATCCCGGTTACCATTATGGATGAGAGCATGCCGGTAATCGCAGACACTACCGCCATGGGTACCCCTCATGAGATCAATTATACCCTGACTTTCTATTCCGATTCCATCGGTTCCAAAAGCCAGATGCCACAGGAAGCAGCGAAACGTGTTGTTGCTGTTGCACTTGTTATTATCGTAGGCGGTGGGATTCTGAATTATTTCGTAAACAAGAGAAACCGATGCTGAACCAGGCAGACACCTGCATCTCAGTTCGGTTAAGAAATACAAAAAAGCTGCCATACGGCAGCTTTTTTGTATTCTATAGCTTTATTCAGCCATCTCCACTTCCAGCACATAGTCTACAGGATCCGGCAGTACAGGATCCGGGCCAAGGTCAACAAATGCGATATCCGGATAATCGCTGTGCACCCATAAAGTAGAGATTGGCACTTCATGTCCGTCATCCAGGGCACGTACTTTCACAATCTTATTCTTATCAAATCCAATCAGCGGCAGTGGTCCTAATGTATTCTCATAAATATGGACATAATACTTGTTTCCATTTCTGGTGATACGTCCGTAATCCGGTTTCGGGATATCTGCTGCCGGAGCGCATCCATAGATACTGTCATGGTTCTTATCCATCCAGCGTCCGATTTCCGCCAGGATCGCGGAGGATTCTTTCGGGAATTTACCTTTCGCATCAGGTCCTACATTCAGGATCATATTTCCACCTTTGGAAACACACTCTACCAGCTTCTTGATCAGCATGGAAGCAGGTTTGTAATAGTGATCATTTGCGCAGTAGCCCCAGTTATTGTTCATGGTGAAGCATGCTTCCCATACCATCGGATTCCCTTCTTTGTCACAGATTCCTTCCGGCGGGATGATCTGTTCCGGGCTTATAAAATCGCCATGATACGGTGTCGGATCGCATTCATACAGAGATCCTCTTCCCTCACCACTGACTTCCAGACGGTTATCAATGATGATTCCCGGCTGTAATCTGCGGACCATATCTATCAGTCTGGTTGCTCCCCATTTCTCGCCTCGCATATCGTCATAGGAAAAGTCAAACCACATAATATCGATTTTTCCATAATTTGTGCAGACCTCTTCCACCTGATTGTACATATACTCTATATAACGAGAAAAATCTCTGTTTTCATTACTGCATTCCGGATGGTTTCTCATAGGATGGATGCGGTCTCCGTAATGAGGATAGTCCGGATGATGCCAGTCAAGCAAGGTGAAATACAGACCGACTTTCAGACCTTCTTCGCGAAGAGCTTCCACATATTCTTTGATCAGATCTCTTCCTGCAGGTGTATTGGTAACTTTATAATCTGTGTATTTACTGTCAAATAAACAGAAACCATCATGGTGTTTTGCAGTCAGAACCACATATTTCATACCTGCCGCCTTTGCCTCTTTTGCCCACTGTTTCGGATTATAGTCTCTGGCATCAAATTCTTTCATAAACGGAAGGTATTCTTCCTCAGGCATCTCCTCTGTACTGCGTACCCATTCTCCTCTTGCAGGAATAGAATATAATCCCCAGTGGATAAACATTCCGAAACGGGCATCCTGATACCATTTCATACGTTCTTCATATTCTTTTCTGTTAAACTGATACATGATTTTTTATCTCCTTTATGTAAATGCAAATTCAATATCCAATCCTTTACATCTATACAATAATGTAATCCGGCAATACCAGAAGATGCTCACAGGTGTCATCTCCGGGCATCTTATTTATCGCTCTGTTACATTAATCTAAGCAGCATATCCCCGGTTCCTACATTGTAACCGCTGGTCGCATAAATCCCATTCAGGCTTCCGTTCGTCACAATGATCAGCGGAAGTTTGTCCGGATCTACGTACATACGCCTTCCCAGAGTATTGATAATCTCTGAGAAATCATCATAATAAATCTGAATATTTTTTAACTTTGCAAGTGCTTTGGACAGTGTCGGTGTCTCCAGTGCTTCTTTACTTCTCACTACAAAAATAATCTGCTCTGCATATCCTGCGAAAGCCTCTTCCTGCTCCATCATTTCATTTAAGATATGCTCAGTAGGCTCTTTTTCTTCTTCCAGAAACATCAGGATACGTTTCCCGTCTGCTGTAAGGTCAGATGCTTTCACCTCTGTACCATCCTCAGTTTTCAGCATGAATTCCGGCATGGAAATATTCTCCAGCATATCCTCCAGGTCTGCTTCCCTGAGTACCAGTTCAATCTCCTTTGTCTCTCCGGGCTGAATTTCAAAATGATATTCATTTGCAAACATATTTCCATTTGGGAGTCTGTTTGAAGTAAGGATCCTGTAGTTTCCGGATTCCAACGGCAGATTCAGGATCTGATCTTCGAAATTCTCTGCTCCCAGTTTCAGTGATGTATATCTTCCATTCTCCAGTTTTGCAATACTCCAGTTCTGGAAATATTTCCACTGTACAGTCTCTCCTGCTTTCAGGATCAGAGTACAGTTCTTCTCTGTTCTTGCAAGCACAGGAACGAATCTTCCGTTTTCCATATATTCCATAGAACGATCATGTGGATTCAGTCTTGCCGCTACTCCAAGGGTTCTCGCTATTGCAACAAACAGGATTTTCTTTGACAGGAAGCTTCCTGTACAGGTCCTTATGCATCCTGCCGGTGTTGTGATCACACTGGAACGCTCTTTCTCCGGTCTGGAAACAATTGCCTTCTCGATCAGATTCCAGATTCTGGAAGGATCATCTCTCAGCTCCTGTTTCTCAGCTCTGGAAAAATGCTTCTTGATCTCTCTTCTGTATTTCTGAAGAACTTCATCATCTACTCTTGGATTTAACACATAAGATACAAAGGTATCCTTTTTCATCATACCATGATATGGGATTGCCAGCTCCAGGTGTTCCTCCAGAACGTCACTGATACAGTCAGTTCTGTCTTTCTCTGTGAGAACCCTCAGGAGATCTTCTCTGTATGAGGCAGCAATGGCTTCTTCTATCCTGTTTACCTTTTTTTCCAGGAAACGTTCACATTCCGGATTTGACCAGTTTCTTACTTTCTGCTCTCTGTGTACATTGGCTGCTACCAGACGCTTATTTCCCTTCGCCTTCTGTTCCGGAGTCGGCATGTCTGTGTTTACAGGTGCATCATGAGGAGCAAATATATCTGCTGCTGTCCATTTTTCTGATTCGCCGTCATTTCTTTTATCCTGCGGTACCAGACAAAGTTCACAGTTATCTTCTTTCTCAGTGTTCATAACTGTTTCTGCATAGAACCACTCGCCGTCAGAACACATTCTTGCGGAAATATGCAGACTTCCAAGTCCTGTTGTCAGTCTGGCAGTTCCTTTACTGTCTGTTTTCTTCTCTGCAATCGGCGCATACTCTGAATAGTTCAGTACCTCAAAGGAAACCTCAGCTCCCTCTGCGGGTAACCCCTGCGTATCCTTTACTGTTACTGTAATTTCTTTGGTTACTGCATACCTCTTCAATTCATTCAGCATGGTCACCATACCATCTGTGCCGATCACCTCACCTTCCGGGATTTTGGTATCAAACACACGTGAATGGATCATCATTGCTCTGGAAGAAGCGTTTGTAAACCATCCTTTATTCAGGATTTCTTCGGGCTCACAGGCTCCAAGGAAGTACCATTTACCGTCACACCAGATCTCTACCCAGGCGTGATTGTCATCGCAGTGAGACCACTTCGGCGCATATACCTGACGGGCAGGTACGCCTACGCTTCGCAGTGCATTTACAGTGAATACAGACTCTTCACCACATCTGCCATTTCCTCTACGGTATACAGAAATCGCAGATAAAGTACGGTCATCTGTACAATGATAAGTAGCTTCTTCGGCACACCAGTAATTCACTTCCAACGCTGCTTCTCTGAAGTTCATTCCCTGTATTCTGCTTCCGATCTCTGTGCGGAAATAAGTTCTGCACTGTGCGATCTCCTCCTCATTTACTCTGTGAAACAGCACATAATTCAGGAAGATTTCTTCAGGAAGGTCTGCAACCTGCGGATTCTCTTTCCAGAGCCTCACACCATTCTCCGCATAGTCCAGAAATACTTCAAACGGATAATTGCCAATGTCACTGTACGGCATAAACGCATATAAATATTTACATGCAAGTGCCACTTCCTCTGTACATTTCTGTAATTTTTCGTCTACAGGCGCAAAAACCCGGGGCAGGTTTTTTGCCTGCTCCAGGTAGTTCTCTTCAATTCGGCCCCTGTTCTCTTTTAAAAAAACTCTCGGTTCTGCCATTATAATTCCTCCAGAACTTTCTTTGCGGCACGGATATTATCTACATCCGTACGCCATATCTCATATTCACTCAGCATCGGAAGTCCCATATTGACTCCATCCTTGCGAAACTGCATCTCACTGTCAATGACTCTCTTTCCGGTCATATGATAAGCCCTGACTCCTGTAAGCGGATAAAGCTGGCGGATCACTTCTGCTCCCACGCCGCTTCCTGCCTGAATCGTGATACGTCCCTGACTCTTCTCTACCAGTTCCTTCAGCAGATCTGCCCCCTGCAGACATACATTACGCTGACCTGAAGTAAGGATCGTATTGATTCCCAGTGAGATTGCCTGTTCCATTGTTTCTATTGGATCCACACATACATCAAAAGCTCTGTGAAGAGTCACCGACATATCCCCTGCCGCCTCCATCAGCTCTTTCATCTGTTCCATGTTTAATGTGCCATCCGGCTTCAGCACCCCAAATACAACACCTTCGGCACCCATTTTCCTGAAATCTTCCACTGCATGCTTTATCATGGAAAATTCTGCATCTGTATAGCAGAAATCTCCAAAACGCGGACGGATCAGAGCATGGATCCTGATATCCGAACGCTTTCTTATTTCATCAAAAAGCCACGGTCCCGGAGTGGTTCCGCCGATGATCAGGTTACCGCAAAGTTCCAGTCTGTCTGCGCCTCCTTCAACCGCTGCCATAGCAGATTCTACAGAATCTACACAGGCTTCCAAAATATATTCTTTCACGTACTTGCCTCCATCTTTTTTCATTTAAGCCAGACAGATCGTCCTTTCTGCTGACTGATTTAACCAGATCAGATAAGTCCCCCGAAGACTTACCTGCATCAGAACAATTTCACCCCGGCTCTCTCCAGTGTACTCACGATCGTATCATCTGGAAATTCATCCGTAACAATTCCGCTGATATCATCGAAGTATGCATATTTATAGGAATCATTGAAATAGAATTTATCCCTTTCCATAACAACATATTTATGTCTGCTGCTGTGCACGGCTGCTTTCTTTGTCAATCCGTCCTCTACCCCCAATGTAGTAATTGCACAATCAGTCATATCCACACCGCAGCTTCCTATAAATGCACGGTCAAAGCTATATTGTTTGATCACTTCTATCGTTGCAGCTCCCATAAATCCGTTTACTGTCTGATACATTGTTCCCCCTGTACCGATTGCAGTAATGGACGGATTTGTGGCAAGGATCTGCAGGATATCTATCATATTGCTCACCACTACCACACGCATATTTGACGTGGCAAGAAGCTTTGCCAGCTCGATATTTGTGGTAGAAATATCAAGGAAAATCGTCTCATTATTCTTGATCAGTTTAAATGCTTTGGCTGCAATTGTTCTCTTTTTGTCAAGGTTAAACTGGCGTCTGTCTACTACGTTTCTTTTCAGCGGATAATCCTGTGAAAGGATTGCGCCGCCGTAGGTTCTCTTTAACTTACCGGCGTTTTCAAGAATCTTAAGATCTTTTCGGATACAGTCTTCTGTGACCTGAAACATCTCACTTAATTCCTTAACCTTGACTTTTCCGTTTTCACGAAGGCATTTCTCTATTGCGCTTTGTCTTTCCTCAGTAAACATAGCCCCCTCTTTCCTCATCCATTCATGATAACTTGTATCTTTCAGTGAAGCCTGTTTTCTTCACTGTTCATCTTCAGGTGTAATATTGTTATTTTGGAATTCCTATTCTGTAAGTTTTGGATAATGACATTTTACAATATGACCCGGTGCAATTTCAACAGGTGTCGGCACCTGTGTCTTACATTTTTCTGTACAATGTGGGCAGCGTGTATGGAACAGGCATCCACTTGGCGGATTACTCGGACTTGGAAGATCACCTTTTAAGGTAATACGCTCTTTCTTCACTTCCGGATCCGGGATCGGAACTGCGGAAAGAAGTGCTCTTGTATATGGATGTCTCGGGTTTGCATACAGTTCTTTCTTCGGAGCTGTCTCTACGATCGTACCCAGATACATAACACCGATCCTGTCTGAAATCATCTCAACGACACTCAGGTCATGGGAAATGAACAGATAGGTAAGATTAAAGTCTTTCTGTAACTGCTGCAGAAGATTTAATACCTGCGCCTGGATAGAAACATCAAGGGCAGATACCGGTTCATCTGCAATGATCAGCTTTGGCTGCACTGTCAGTGCTCTGGCAATTCCGATACGCTGGCGCTGACCACCGGAGAATTCATGTGGATAACGCTCTCCATGAGACGGGCTTAATCCTACAGTGCCGAGAAGTTCATGTACTTTCTTAAGACGCTCTCCTGCACTCATGTTTGTGTGGATCAGAAGTGGCTCACCGATGAGATCCTGAACTTTCATTCTCGGATTCAGGGAACCGTACGGATCCTGGAAAACCATCTGAATATCAGAACGCAGCGGACGCATTTCTTTCTCGGAAAGTCTGGAGATTTCTTTTCCTTCAAACCAGATCTCACCGGAATCCGGTGTGATCAGATGATCGATCAGTTTACCTGTCGTGGATTTACCACAGCCGGACTCGCCTACCAGCGAAAAAGTCTCGCCTGGATAAATATCAAAAGATACGTCATTTACCGCATGAACAAATTTCTTCTTGCTGAACATTCCTCCGTTTGCCTGGAATGTTTTCTTCATATTCTTTACTGATAATAACGGCTCGCTCACAGGTTACGCCTCCTTTCCGGTTTTGTTGAGCAGATGGCATCTGCATTTTCTGGTACCTGCTTCGTTGATATCTGCAAGCTCCGGTTCCTGTTGATGACAGATATCCATTGCATATTTACATCTCGGTGCAAACTTACATCCTTTCGGCATTACGGACAGATCCGGTACGCTTCCCGGAATGGACGGAAGAGATTCCACACCACTTCCAAGTTTCGGTACAGAACCGATCAGGCCCTGTGTATATGGATGTTTCGGATCTGCAAAAAGTTCCTGCACAGGTGCTTCTTCTACGATTCGGCCGGCATACATAACAACAACTCTGGAACACATTTCAGCAACAACACCAAGGTCATGTGTAATCATCAGAATACCTGTATTCTTCTTTGCCCTGATGTCCTCCATCAGCTCCAGGATCTGTGCCTGAATGGTAACGTCAAGGGCTGTAGTCGGCTCATCTGCGATGAGAAGCTCCGGCTCACAGGACATTGCCATAGCGATCATAACACGCTGGCACATACCGCCTGAAAGCTGGTGCGGATAACTCTTTAATGTCATATCCGGTTCAGGGATACCTACTGATTTCAGTACTTCGAATGCTCTGTTGTGCGCTTCTTCTTTTGAGAAATTGTTATGGAGCAGGATTGCTTCTGTCAGCTGTTTCTCAATTCTCATACATGGGTTCAGAGAGTTCATCGGCTCCTGGAAGATCATGGCAACTTCACGTCCTCTGATCTTTCTCATGCCTTTTTTATCTTCTTTGAGAAGATCCTTGCCATTAAGCAGGATCTCACCGTTGGAAATCTTACTGTTACGTGCCAGAAGTTTCATAATGGAAAGGGAGGTTACGGATTTACCGCATCCGGACTCTCCTACCAGACCAAGAATCTCACCCGGCTGAATGGAGAAACTTACATTATTAACTGCTGTCACCCATGTTTTATCTCTTTTAAACTCCGTACGGAGGTTTTTTACTTCTAATAATTTTTCTGCCATGGTTTCTTCCTCCTAGTTCATCTTTGGATCCAGGGTATCTCTGAGACCGTCGCCCAGCAGGTTGAATGCCAGAACTGTAAGGAAGATCAGAATACCAGGGAACAGTACCATGTGAGGAGCTGTATTCAGATAGTTACGTCCTGTGGAAAGCATGGAACCCCAGTCAGGCTCTGTAACATTTGCACCGAATCCCAGGAAGCTTAAGGATGATGCAGCAAGGATTGCAGTGCCTACACGCATGGTAAAGTTAACGATCATAGACTGGATCGTACCAGGGAAAATATGTACAAACAGGATTCTTGTGTTTGAACATCCCAGGGAACGGGCAACCTCTACATAAGGAGCCTGCTTTACGGAAATCGTCGCGCTTCGTATGATTCGTGCGAAGGACGGCACTGTAAATACCGCAACTGCGATCATAACGTTTACCATACCCTGTCCGATGATGGCAACAACTGCGATAGCCAGCAGGATATCAGGGAAAGCGAAAAGTACATCACAGCATCTCATAATCAGGGAATCGATAATTCCGCCGTAGAAACCTGCGATCAGTCCAAGAACAACACCGATAGCCGTACCAATGATCGTCGCTGTCAGCGCGCATGTAAGAGAAAGTCTGGTACCAACCATCAGACGGGAGAAAACATCCTGTCCGTATTCATTGGTTCCCCAGATGTGGGCTGCGCTTGGCCCCTGCATCATAGCTGTGTAATCCGGTGCCTGTGGATCATACGGAACTACATATGGTCCGATGATTGCCATTAAGATAATAAATACTATAAATGCCAGAGAAATCACCGCTGTTTTTCTCTTCATGAATTTCTTGACAAATTCTTTGAACTTGCTCTGTGCCTTAGGGAGTTCTTCGGCAGCAGCAAGGTTAATGTTTGATGTTGTGTTCTTATCTGCCATCTTCTCTCCTCCTCTACTCATAACGTACTCTTGGGTTAATCACGCCATAAAGAACATCTACGATCAGGTTGATCAGGATATATTCTGTAGCAAAGAACAGAAGTAATGCCTGAACAACTTTGTAATCTCTCATCTGGATGGAGTCTACCAGAAGACGTCCAAGTCCGGGAATGGAGAATACTGTCTCTGCCATAACAGATCCGGAAAGGAGACCACCGATCTGAAGTCCGGCTACTGTTACGATCTCAATCAGAGAGTTCTTAAATGCATGGCGCATAACAACCAGTGATTCAGAAAGACCTTTGGCACGTGCGGTACGCACATAGTCCTCACGCATGGTCTCAAGCATGGAAGATCTGGAGAATCTGGCAAGTACAGCCATGATTCCTGCTCCCATTGTAAGTGATGGAAGAATATAGCTCTTCCAGGTTTCCAGTCCACTGGTCGGAAGCCATCCCAGGCTTACTGAGAAAAGCTGGATTAATTCCAGACCTAACCAGAAACTTGGAACAGATATACCTGCGATTGCTATGATCATACCTACATAATCAAGAATTCTGCCATGAAATACGGCAGCGATAATACCGATTGCAATACCGATGATCGCAGCCCATATCATGGATGAGAATGTCAGCATGATAGTTGGTTTCAGTCTTGGTGCGATTGTCTCTGCTACGGTTTTACCGTTTTTGATAGAGCTTCCCAGATCTCCTGTAAAAAGACCTTTCATATATTTACCATACTGTACAAGTAATGGCTCATCCAGTCCCAGCTGTTCACGTACAACTGCCACATCTTCCTTTGTTGCATCCTGACCGGCTACCAGTCTTGCCGGATCGCCTGGAATCATATGGATAAACATAAATACTACGAATGAGATAACCAGAAGCAGCGGGATTGTGCTTGCCAAACGTTTACCTAAATAACGTCCCATATTTTTCCTCCTTATCATTTTCTTACCTGTTGTTTATATTGATGCTTTATAGTCGGAGAACTGCCATAGTGAATCTTATGGCAGTTCTCCGGTTTGAACATCCTTGTCCTGTATTCACACTGCTGTATCGGCAGTATTTTTATGGAATTGCTGCAATTTCAGATCAGGCAGCCAGATTTATGTTCTTCGCAGCCTGTTCTCAAACAAATTACTACTGTGCTAAAGTTGCATTTGCGAAGTTAAATGCTCCATCCGGAGATACATATACGCCAGACAGATAAGATTTTGTAGAATAGATGATCTGGTCATTGCCAAGGAATAACCACGGGCATGCTTCCCATGCGATCTTCTGAGCATCGCCGTAGTATTTAGCCTGCTCTTCTTCGTTAGCTGTTGCAAGACCTTCGTCCATATCTTTATCAAAATCAGCATCGTTGAAGTATGCTGTATTTGCACTTGTAGGAGGGCACATTGTGCTGTAAAGCAGGGAACGTAAAGAACCATCCATTGTGAAGTCAGATGCAGACCAGTTTACATACCACATATTGATCTCGGCATCTTCTTTGTCAACATAAATCTTGTCACTTACAGTTGCAGGCTCCATTGGCTGAACGTCAACTTCGATACCGATCTGAGCAAGCTGCTGGGAAATAAATGTCATACCTTTGATTTCCTGTGTTGTGTTATCGCCCCACAGAGTAAGTTTGAATCCGTCTTCGTATCCGGCTTCTTTCATAAGTTCTTTTGCTTTGTCTACATCATATGTGTAAGCTTCCTGCTCTTCATATCCGCCGATGATAGATGGAACTACAGATGTAGCTGGTTTTCCGTATCCGGAATACATTAACTGGATGTATGCATCTTTGTCGATTGCATAGTTCATAGCCTGACGTACTTTTACATCAGAAAGCTGTTCCAGATCCATGTTCAGAGTTACATATCTCATGATGTTGGAGTCTGTTGTAAGGATATTTACATCGTCTGTTCCTTTGATTGCTTCGATCTGGTCAGATGGTGTAGGATAGATGAAGTCTGCTTCACCTGTCTGAAGCATAGCTGTACGTGCACCTGCTTCCGGAACCTCTTTGATTGTTACAGTGTCAACGCCCGGTTTGTCTCCCCAATAATCATCATTGCGCTTAAAGCTTGTGTGGTCTCCCTCTTCCCATTCTGTACATACATATGGGCCGGTTCCGCATGGATGGTTCATGATATCATTGCCATACTCTTCAAGAGCTGCAGGGCTGATGATACAGAACTGTGTCAGACGGTTGATAAATGGTGCCCATGCCTGTGTCAGTTTGATAACCAGTGTGTAATCATCCGGTGTTTCAATGCTGTCTACACGAGGTGTTTCAGATCCGTCTTCGTTAGTTACGATAAATGTTCTTCTCTGACGAAGGTTGTTGTCTTTGTTAACTACACGATCGTAGTTTGCTTTAACTGCTGCTGCATTGAAGTCTGTTCCGTCCTGGAATTTAACGCCCTGACGAAGTTTGAAAGTATAAGTAAGAGAGTCATCGGAAACTTCCCATGATTCAGCAAGTTTGCCTGTTAATTCCTGGTTCTCATCAAAAGAAACCAGTGTCTCGTATACACCACGTGTAGCAGAGATTGCGTTTGTATCCGGAATGTTTGCCGGGTCCATGGAGCTTACGCTTCCTTCGATTGCGATCACCAGATCATTGTCGGATGATTTGGAATCTTCATTTGTGGCTTTGAGAATATAGCCGTCATCATCTGCTGCAAATGCTGTAGCAGACATGGAAACTGTCATTACTCCTGCAAGAGCTGCTGCCATAACTTTTTTGTACATTTTCATAGTTTTCTCTCCTTTTCTTTCTGTACATTGTTACTTAGTTACAATCACGAAGTTAATTTTGGGTACAAAAAAAGTGTTTTTATATTTTTGCGTCTTTGCAATGTATAAAAATCGTGCAGCAATCCATTTACTTACATGCGCCTTTGCATCTTCATAAAAACACTTTGTTGTTTAACTTGACTCCAGTATAGCAATCTGTTGTCGCATTGTCAATTATTTTATCGTATTTTATATTATTTTGGTGGTATTATACCAATATTCGACAATGAAATTGGTATAAATCACTATGAATTAAAGATTATTTATTCTTGTTTGATATTATTTGGCTATAATCTGTACAAACAATAAGTCCTCTAAACCTTATAGTTGGTTCAGAGGACTTATGTTGTTATCATATCTGTTTCTTCACATGAACCTGCAGCTGATTGTACGGGATTTCAATTCCGTTTGCATCAAACGCTTCTTTGATCAGTTCATTAAGCCGCCACCTGGCAGGCCAGTATTTCTCCGTAGCCACCCACACACGCAGGCCCATGACCACTGCGCTCTCTCCAAGCTCATCTACAAACACCACCATTCCCTGGTCGTCTTTCGTATCTTCATCATTATGAAGGATTTCTTCCAGGATTGCTTTTGCTTTCTTAATGTCTGAATCATAAGAAATTCCTACTTTGATCTCCAGCTTACGAAGATCTCTGGCAGTTACATTTGTAATAATGCTGCCGGACAGCGTTCCATTTGGGATTACAATGTGTTTGTTATCTATGGAAATCAGAGTTGTATAACAGATTTCTATTTTGTATACAGTTCCTTCACACTCATTCTGCTGTGCGATAATGATATAATCTCCAACCTGAAATGGTTTGAAGATCAGAAGCATGATCCCGCCTGCGATATTTGCAAGGCCGCCCTGCAATGCAAGACCTACCGTTACACCGGCAGTACCAAGCAGTGCTGCAATAGAGGATTCCTTTACACCAAAATGAGTGGCAATGCTAAATACCAGCAAAATGTAAAGTACAATTCTCAACAGCGACCCTGTAAACTGGATCACACCTTTGTCTACAGACGCACGCTCCATGGACTTCTTTATGAAAGAAACAAACCACTGGATCACTTTGCGCCCGCCCACAAATACCAGCAATGCCATTACTACTTTCAATCCCAGTTTCGTCAAAGCCGGAAGATAGTCTGAAAAATACTGCTTATAGCTGTAATATAAACTTTTTGCCTCCTGAATTTCCTGTTCCAATATTTTTCACCTGCTCTCTTATATTTTTGTCACGTATTATTTTTCTGCCTTCCTTCACTTAACAGACAGTTTTTCATATGATATCAGGGTTAAAAGATATTTTTCACCTGACATCTTCATATAAGAGTAGCATAACATACCTCATTCTCTGTAACAATCAATTTTATCCGGGCAAAAAAAGAAAGCGGACAATATATCCGCTTTACTGACACAGAAAATAAATAATAATAAGCTGAATGATCAAGATTGCCGGAACTCCTGTCTTAAATTTCGGCTTTCTTGTTTTATGATGAAATACCTTCATACCGGTCAGAGCTCCCACCGACCCTCCGATCACTGCCAGAAATATCAGCTGCGCTTCCGGTATGCGCCACTGTCCGGCTTTTGCCCTGCTTTTATCCAAGCCATAGATAAAAAATGTGACTACATTAATGATAATCACATAAATATATAGAAGATTTGTAGATGTCATCTGCACCTGTGAATTCCTTTCTTTAATCTTAACATGCCAGACCTGCGATCACTGATTCAAAATCTTCATCATAGCCATCATATTTAAGTTCCAGAGGTTCTTCCACGCCAAGACTTAATACTCCGAGAATAGATTTGGCATCAATAAAAATTTTTCCTTTAAATACAATATCAATATCAAATGGACATCTGACTGCCGCACTGACCAGTTTCTTTGCTGCCTCCACGTCATTGATCTTAATTGTCTTATTCGCTGTTGTCATATTCGGTAACCTCCCTTTTCTTTTGGTCTCCGTCCTATTGTCAGGACTTTTATATTGATTTTTTGACCCAGTCGTATTATACTGATTCACACATTGATATACAAACGTTATTTTTCTATATCAGATATTCTATTTTTATATAGCATAAGGAGCCGACTGTATCATGATTCTTGATTATTATCGTATTTTTTACTATGTTGCCCAGTATAAGAGTTTTTCCAAAGCAGCCGACGTTATGGGAAACAATCAGCCTAACATTACCCGGTGTATGAATATTCTGGAGAATGAGCTGGGATGTAAGCTTTTTATCCGTTCCAATCGCGGAGTACAGCTGACCATTGAAGGAGAAAGACTTTTTGAACATGTATCAATTGCAATAGAACAGCTTGTATCAGGAGAAAATGAACTTCTCAAAGATAAAGGCCTGGAAAGCGGACTTGTAAATATTGGCGCCAGTGAAATCGCACTGCGTTTATTCCTGCTGAACGAACTGGAAATCTTTCATCACCGTTATCCACATGTAAAGCTGAGGATTTCTAATCATTCCACACCACAGGCAGTTCAGGCACTGGAAAACGGTCTGGTAGACTTTGCAGTAGTTACCACACCTGTCGCTCTGAAAAAACCACTTCAGAGAATTCCCCTCTATTCTTTCCGCGAGATCCTTATAGGTGGAGAGGAATATGCGGAAACAGCTTCCAACAAACACTGTCTTCAGGATCTGCAGGATATCCCTCTGATCGGGATTGCTCCCGGAAGCAGTACAAGAGAATTATATACACAGTATTTTATGCGCCATAACCTTCCCTTCTCGCCTGATATGGAAGTGGCAACTACTGACCAGATCTTCCCTATGGTGCAGCACAACCTGGGAATCGGATTCTTTCCTGAAGAGCTTGCTGCTGAACATATTGCTCAGGGGAAAATCGTCCAGATTCCCATTGAAGAGCCTCTTCCTGAACGAAAGATCTGTCTGATCCGCAATGTAAAAAGGCCACAGAGCATTGCAGCACGCAGCCTTGAAGAACACCTCACATCACACCGGGAAACAGAATAACTGTTACTGCAGACAGCAGTACCCCCAAAAACAGGGATCACTCCTGCAGATATCCGGTCTGCAGTGGTAATCCCTGTTTTATTGATGTTATTTATTTAATCCTTTCATGGATAAGCTGATACGTTTTTTCTTCATATCAACTCCGATTACTCTTACATCTACGATATCTCCTACACTCACCGCTTCCAGAGGATGTTTGATAAATCTCTCTGTCATCTCGGAAATGTGCACCAGACCGTCCTGATGTACACCGATATCTACAAATGCACCGAAATCAATAACATTACGGACAGTTCCCTTCAGCACCATTCCTTCTTTCAGATCTTTCATTTCAAGAACGTCTGAACGAAGGATCGGTTTCGGCATGTCATCACGAGGATCTCTTGCCGGTTTCTCCAGTTCCTTTACAATATCACGAAGTGTGATCTCACCGATTCCCAGTTCTGCTGCCATCTTCTTATAGTCTTTTACCTGCAGGGAAAGTCCAAGGAGATTTCCTGCCACAACATCATTTGGCTTATATCCAAGTTTTGAAAGAAGTGCAGATGCTGCTTCATAGCTCTCAGGATGTACACTTGTTGCATCCAGAGGATTCTTTCCACCTGAAATACGCATGAAACCTGCACACTGTTCAAATGCCTTCGGTCCTAATTTCGCTACTTTGAGAAGTTCTTTTCTGTCTGTGAACTGACCGTTCTCTTCTCTGTAAGCTACGATATTTTTGGCAATTGCTTTGCTGATACCGGAAATATACTCAAGCAGAGATGCAGATGCTGTATTTAAATCTACACCAACTTTATTTACACTGTCTTCTACAACGCCGCTTAATGCTTCATCCAGTTTCTTCTGGTTCATATCATGCTGATACTGACCCACACCGATAGATTTCGGATCGATCTTAACCAGTTCTGCAAGCGGATCCTGTACACGTCTTGCAATGGAAGCCGCACTTCTCTGTCCTACATCAAAGTTCGGGAATTCCTCTGTAGCCAGTTTGCTTGCAGAATACACAGATGCTCCTGCCTCATTTGTGATAACATACTGCACCTTTTTTTCCGGGATTTCTTTGAGCATATCTACGATCACCTGCTCGGATTCACGACATGCTGTACCGTTTCCTACTGAAATAAGGGATACACCGTATTTTTCGATCATACCTTCCACTGTATCCTTGGCAGCACGGATCTTTTTCTCAGTAGTCGGAGCTGTGGGATAAACAACTGTTGTATCCAGAACTTTACCTGTTGCATCTACAACTGCCAGCTTACAGCCTGTACGGAACGCAGGGTCCCATCCAAGTACGACTTTGCCTGCGATTGGAGGCTGCATCAGAAGCTGTTCCAGATTCTTGCCGAATACATGGATCGCGCCGTCTTCTGCCTTATCAGTAAGGTCACTGCGGATTTCTCGCTCGATAGCCGGTCCGATCAGACGTTTGTAACTGTCTTCTACAACTGCTTTCAGAATCGGAGTTGTATTCGGGTTGTCTTTTTTGATCACTCTCTTATTCAAATAACGAAGGATGTCTTCCTCTGGTGCATTTACTTTAACAGTGATAAATTTCTCTTTCTCACCACGGTTTAACGCAAGAATACGGTGTCCTGCCAGTTTCCTGACCGGCTCCTCGAATTCATAATACATCTCATATACAGACTGAGTTTCCGCATTCTTTGCTGTGGAAGAAATACTTCCGTTCTTTGTTGTCAGGTTACGGATGTAGATACGATAGTCCGCTTCATCGGAAATACGCTCTGCAATAATATCTTTAGCTCCGTTCAATGCTTCTGCAACATTCTTAACACCCTTTTCTTCGGAGACATATGCCTTGGCTTCCTCTTCTACCGGCTTGTCTGTCATCTGCAGAAGAATGATATCTGCCAGTGGTTCCAGCCCTTTTTCTTTGGCAATTGTCGCACGGGTACGGCGTTTCGGGCGATATGGTCTGTATAAGTCCTCTACTACAACCAGTGTCTGGGCATCCAGAATCTGTTTCTTCAGTTCCTCAGTCAGCTTGCCCTGGTCTTCGATGCTCTTTAATACCTGATTCTTCTTATCTTCCAGATTTCTCAGATACGTCAGTCTCTCAAAGAGTGCACGAAGCTGCTCATCATTAAGGGAACCTGTTGCTTCTTTTCTGTATCGGGAAATGAATGGGATGGTGTTGCCTTCGTCAATTAATTTGACTGCAGCTTCTACCTGCCATTTCTCCACCTTCAATTCCTGTGTGATTACCTGAATAATATCCATTATTTGTTTCTCTCCTCTTGTTGCTTGTCAGAATTCAGATTGAATTTTTATCATCAAAAATGCTCTTGTGATAGGGTATCAATCTGGCGGTGATTTGTCAAGTGCGGGATAACAGCGTATAAAAAGTAAATTACCCAAAATATTCATTAAGCTGTGCAATAAATTCCTCCGGAACCTTCCGTTCAAACGGAAAGCCTTCAATATTTCCCAGTCTGTCTGCAATATAGCCGAGCAGAACTGCACTTCTCTCCAATGACCAGTCTGACAGCAGTGCAATGGTGTCATGACGGGTATGCATGCCAAACCCATCTCTGTTCAGCGTCATTGCAGGGATTCCTTTCCATGCAAAAGTATTGGAATCACTTCCCCATATCTGGTTCTTCGTTGACATTCCGATACCGATTTCATGAGCCATATATGTGAGTATACTGCAGACAGACGCATCACCGGTGATCCCTGCCACAGTTCCGCCTACAAGCTGTCCGGCAAGATCTACATTCATGTTAAAACGATGTGCCGAAAGTTCATTTTCATGAATTTTGATATAATTCTGACTTCCCAGCAGACCTTTCTCTTCTGCTCCAAACCATATGAATTCCATTGTTCTGCGTGGTCTGTATGCATGGAAATATCTGCACAGTTCCATAATGATCGCTGCTCCGGACATATTATCATACGCCCCCGGTCCCTCCGGAACAGAATCATAATGTGCAGTCAGAGTCAGGATTTCCTCTGCCTTATCTGTCCCCTCGATACGTGCCACTATATTACGGGATGTACGTGTTACTATCTCCTGCTCTACAGATAAACATACCTGAGATGCACCTTTCGTCACCAGTTCGATGGCATCTTTGTAATGAATGCTTACACCAGGAATTCTGTTATCATAATTCTGAGCCTCTTTTCCTGTCGCCTTTTTCTCTTCTCCCGGCAGATTCTTTGGCAGAGCGTATGCACGTGGAACCAGATCCACGCCTTCATCTAACGGAGAACCTGCAATACTGATGAATCCCACAGCACCGGCTTTCACCAGCTTCCGGTACATATCTTTTCTCACTGGATCATTTACCATAACAATCTTTCCGCTGACATGTGCAAGGCTGATATCATCACCGTTCTCTGCATACACAAATGGTGCTTCCAGCCCGTCCTCTGCTGTGTTTCCGCATCTTCCATATCCGGTTACTGTGTATTCTTTTGTGTATGGCTCTGTTACTTTCAGCTTTGCTTTTTTTATCTGAAAGGTATCAAAAGAAAATTCTTCCAGATGACTCTCCACGCCAAAACTGTCCAGAGTTTTCTGAATCCTTTCTGCTGCTTTTTCTTCTCCTGCAGTTCCTGCCTCTCTGATATAGTCAAAATCTTCCAGAAATTCCAACTGACGTTTTCCACTGATCTCATTTGTATTCATAATCGTAAAAACCCTTTCCCTTTTCTTGAATTGCTATAAAAAAGACCTTTTTCTTCTGATAATATGATGTCAGGGCCAAAAAGTATTTTAACCCTGATATCATAGCAAAAAAGGTCCTCAATTTAATAAACTGTATTTTTATTTCAGACTGTCAAAGTATTCATCCCATGGTTTCGGTTCGTTGTCTTCTTCCTCTTCTTTTGGTGATGAATCATTCTGCTCTTTTTTATCATCCATATCTGCCTGAACATTCTGCATTTCTGTGTTGTCTGTAATGTTCTGTTCATCTTCGTTTTCATAAGAAACCGGTTCTTCCGGCATACTCCAGAACTGCTGCGGATGCGTCTGTTCTTCCTGTGGCTGTTCACTCTGTGAATAGCTGTCAAACATAGGATTCACATAGTCTCGTGCTACACGTTCTTCTTCCTCTTTCTGCACTTTAAGCTCCCCTGTCAGATCACGATAGAACATTACTTCTGTCATAGCCATATATGGAAATATCCACAAGAGTGCAATATAGAACGTAAAAACAGAAAGAAACATCAATGGGATAAAGCTTATCTTCAGCATCAGATATCTTCCGAAGTTTCCATGCATCATCTCCAGACTCTCTTTCATAGCCTCTGTACTTTTCAATTCCGGCTTATCTGCCAGAATATAATAAGTCATCTCCAGAGGAATGACCAGAATCTGATAAACAATCATTCCTACGATCATCAGAACAACACCTGTATACAGCCAGGTGATCAGCACCTCCACAGAAGCATCTTCACCCGGAAGATTCGCATTACTGTAAATCGTATAGGGCAGCATGGTAAGCAGATTCAGTACTGCCATGAAAAATCCGGCAACGATCACTCTGTCCGGATGATGTCTGTAAAAATAAAACAGATCATTTAATGAATATGCTTTCCCTCTGGCAATATTCAGATACATATAATTCATACCTGCCGCTACCACATTGATCAGCAGAGTCAGAATAAATGTAAATGCATACGACAACACAATATCAATTGTTTCCTCTCCCGGAAATAAAGCCGAGGATATCATGCTGCTGATCAGAGCCAGTGCCTGAACTGCAACAAATGCCAGGATCAGTATCCCATATTTTCCTGACATGGCCTGCTTCGCATAGTTTTTTAATTCACGTCTCGATGTCATGTAATTCTCCTAAATCAGTCTGCCAGACCAAAGGCATCATGTACTGCATTCATTGCGCGCACGCCGTCCTTTTCATTGATCAGAACTGTCACACGAATCTCGGATGTAGAAATCATATTGATGTTTACGCCCTCATTATAGAGGCTCTCAAACATCTTTGCAGCTACTCCGGGATTACTCATCATTCCTGCACCTACGATGGAAAGCTTCGCAATATTTCTCTCAGAATGAAGCTCTGCAAATCCAAGTCTTGCCTGATTTGCATCCAGAACTGCAACTGCATCATCCAGATCATTTCCATCGACTGTGAAAGAAATATCCTTTCTGCCCGCACGTCCGATAGACTGCAGGATCACATCTACATTAATATTCTTCTTCGCAAGGGTATCAAATAATTTAAAAGCCACACCCGGCTCATCCTTTAATCCGATTACCGCAATTCTCACTGCATCTGTATCCAGCGCAACACCGCTGATCAACATTCTCTCCACTGTAACTTCCTCCTTTACCACAGTTCCTTCACTGTTGTTTAAACTTGAACGTACCACAAGCGGCACGCCATATTTCTTCGCCATCTCCACAGAACGGTTGTGAAGCACACCTGCCCCGAGAGTCGCAAGGTCAAGCATTTCATCGTAAGTGATCTCTTTGAGCTTTCTTGCTTTCGGAACCTTACGCGGATCTGCTGTGTAAACACCATCTACATCTGTATAAATTTCACAGGCATCTGCATGAAGAGCAGCCGCAAGAGCAACCGCTGTTGTGTCAGAACCGCCTCTTCCAAGAGTCGTATAATCATCATACTTGTCAACTCCCTGGAAGCCGGTAACTATTACAATCTTTCTGCTGTCCAGCTCTCTTCTGATACGCTCTGTATCAATTCTTTTTAAACGTGCATTTCCATGACTGCTTGTCGTATGCATGGAAACCTGAAAAGCATTCAGGGAAACCGCAGGAACTCCCAGTTTATCCATCGCCATTGCCATCAGTGCAACAGACATCTGTTCCCCGATGGTAAAGAGCATATCCATCTCTCTTTTCGGCGGTTTCTCATTGACATCCTTCGCCATGGTGATCAGTTCATCCGTATATTTCCCCATTGCGGACAGAACGACAACCACGTCATTTCCTTTTCTGTACTCTTCTATACAGCGGCTGGCAACATTAAAGATACGTTCTTTATTTGCAACCGATGTACCGCCAAATTTCTTGACAATCAACATTGTTTTACTTCCTCCATAATAAGTTTACAGGAAAGAGAAGATTCTCATATCTTCCCTTTCCTGTTCTGTTTACAGTAATCACTGTACAAATATTTATCTGAAGTATTGTATCAGTGTCCACCTTATCAGGCACACTATATGATACACGAAATCTGTCAGTTTATCAATCTTTAACTCGAATCTTTGCAAGTACCTGATCTCCGATCTGAGCCAGTTTCTCTTCAAATGCTCCCTGTGTCATTTCATCAGTGATAAATGCACATTCCTGTGGAAGCTGTCCCAGGCTGATGATCTCAACATCACCAAATACCTTCTTCGCTTCTTCTGCTGCTTCTTTTTTGATTCTCACAAAAAATCTTCCTGTCACTTCATCCAGTGGTTTCAGTACTGCCGGAGTGCTGTTCCAGTTTGTCACAATGTTAACATGGAGATGTTTTGCGGCATCCACAATATCACCAACTACAGCACTTGCTGTAGGCAGTTTACCTGCACCGCTTCCATAGAACATGGCATCTCCAAGCATATTTCCATGTACAAATACTGCATTAAACACATCATTTACACTGTAAAGAGGGCTGTTCTGGCCGAGCATAAACGGTGCTACCATTGCATAACAGGTTCCGTCTGCCAGTCTGCGGCTGGTTCCAAGAAGTTTGATGGTTCTGCCAAGCTTTGCAGCATACTCCATATCTTCAGGTGTGATCTTTGTAATTCCCTCTGTATAAATATCTTCAAAATCAAAATATCTCTCATAAGCAAGAGAGGAAAGGATTGCGATCTTACGGCATGCATCGTATCCTTCCACGTCGGCGGTAGGATCTGCCTCTGCATAACCCTTCTGCTGTGCTTCCTTTAATACAGTGTCAAATTCACAGCCTTCTGTGCTCATCTTATAAAGCATGTAGTTGGTAGTTCCGTTCAGGATACCTGTTACTTCGTCAATCTCATCTCCTGTAAGGGAAGAATTGATGACACGAATGATCGGGATTCCGCCGCCACAGCTTGCTTCAAATAAGAAGTTAATGCTCTTTTCCTTTGCAATATCCATCAGCTCGCGGCCATGCTTTGCAACCAGAGCCTTATTGGAAGTGCAGACATTTTTTCCTGCCAGAAGTGCCTTCTTTACAAAAGTATAAGCAGGCTCCACACCGCCCATAACCTCTACTACAATATCTACTTCCGGATCACTGACGATCTGTTCATAATCATGGACCAAAACCTTCTCTACCGGCTGTCCCGGAAAATCACGAAGATCCAGAACATATTTTACTTGAAGTTCCTGTCCGGCACGTCTGGAAATGCTCTCTTTATTTTCATTTAATACTTCAAATACACCGCTTCCAACTGTGCCATATCCTAAAATTGCTACATTGATCATTTTCTTTTACTCCCTGCCTAATATTTTCAGATAATGAATTCCTTCATTCTGTTCAATCGTCTCTACCATTGCTTCTGCATCCCCCTCGCCCGGAAGAATGTCCACACTCAGAGTAAGTGTGGCAACCCCATTGATAGGAATACTCTGATGAATGGTGAGAATATTTCCATGAAACCGTGCAATCGTCTGCAGGACAACCGACAAAAGCCCAGGTTCATCATCCATCTGGATAATAAAGGTGATCGTCTTTCCCCTTGTCTCTTCATGAAATGGAAAAATATCATCTTTGTATTTGTAGAAAGAACTTCTGCTGATTCCTGTGCGCTCTGCTGCATCCTGTACAGTGTCCACTTTGCCAGAGTCCAGAAGCTTCTTTGCCTCCACAACCTTCAGCAGGACTTCCGGAACCGCACGTTCCCTCACTACAAAATATTTCTTTTTCTCTGTTACTGGTTTCTGCATATCAATTTACCTGTCCGTTCTTTAAAGACATTTGTTTTTACACACTGGATATATTATCACACCACACCAAAATACGCAAGAAATATATTCTACTAAATCATTATGGCTCAACACGAAAAAGGCTGTCCTGATTTCAGACAGCCTTTTTTATTCTTTTATTTCTTCAGTGCGATCCATTTCAGATATGCATTGATGAAAATATCAATTCCCCCGTCAAGTACTGCATCCACATTTCCGGTCTCCTCGTTCGTACGATGATCCTTTACCATGGTATATGGCTGCATAACATAAGAACGGATCTGATTTCCCCATCCGATATCTGTCACCTCACCGCGGATACCGGAGAGTTTTTCCTCTGCCTCCTGCTGTTTGAGAAGATACAGCTTGGCTTTCAGCATCTGCATGGCTTTATCTTTATTCATGTGCTGAGAACGTTCATTCTGACACTGTACCACGATTCCGGTAGGATAATGTGTGATACGGATGGCAGATGATGTCTTGTTGATATGCTGACCGCCGGCACCACTGCTTCGATAAGTGTCAATACGGATCTCATCGTCATTGATCTCCACATCCAGATCCTTCTTGATATCAGGCATAACATCACAGGATACAAAGGATGTCTGTCGCTTACCTGCTGCATTGAAAGGAGAAATACGCACAAGACGGTGAACTCCCTTCTCTGACTTCAGATAACCGTAAGCATTTGTTCCGTTTACCTGGAAAGTAACAGATTTGATACCTGCCTCATCGCCGTCCAGATAATCCAGCACTTCCAGGGTAAATCCTTTCTTATCTGCCCAGCGGCTGTACATACGGTAAAGCATACCACACCAGTCACAGGCCTCTGTTCCGCCTGCACCTGCATTCAGCTTGATGATGGCATTCTCACTGTCATATTCTCCGGAGAGAAGTGTTTTGATACGGATATTGTCAAAATCCTTCTGAAACTCATCCAGCATTTCCTGAATCTCAGGAATCAGTGCAGGATCGTTCTCCTCATATCCCATCTCGATCATGGTTTCCATATCCTCCATCTGTGTAACCAGATTCTGATAGGTCTCCATGTCATCTTTCATGTCTTTTAATTCTTTCATTTTCTTCTGGGAAACTTCTGCATCATCCCAGAAATCAGGCGCTTCCATTTCGCGCTCTAATTCTTCGACCTTCTGCTCTTTGTTAGCCAGGTCAAAGTGAATCCCTCACTTCCACTAATGGTTCTGTATAAGTCGCAAGAATGCTCTTGAACTGGTCTAATTCAACCACAGCTTCACCCACTTTCTTATTATAAATATTCTCTGTCGGACCCCCTGTGGATAACCGACTGAATTGCTATAAATTAATTCGTTTAAAATAATAACATATCTTTAATCAAATTACAAACAAAGAATTACCCACAGCGTGAGATGATTATTTATCGTAACAATCATTTCACACTGTGGGTAATCATACTTTACATTAAATTACGCATAAAGTCTGTGTAATTTATGAGAAGAAGCTCTCTGCAACACTTATATCTGCAATATATCCCACTGTTCCTGTCATATAGACAGTTCCGTCCTCTTCCATATCGATCTGTATCATTCCACCCGGCTGATTTACATTAATACGGGATTCCACCAGTCCCAGCTTATAGGCTGCCGCTGCCGCCGCACAGCTTCCTGTTCCGGAAGCCTTTGTATATCCGGAGCCTCTTTCCCAGATTTCAATCTCCAGATTTCCCTTGTCGACCTGACGGCAGATCTGCAGGTTCATTCTCTCCGGAAATTCATCTGCATTTTCCACATAAGGTCCCAGATTCTTTACAGCTTCTGCACTTACATTGTCTGTAAAAATAATGCAGTGTGGATTACCAACTGTCAGGCAGGTAGCCTTGTATTCTTTTCCATGGAATACGAAATTTTCCTTAATTACTTCACGAACTTCACCGGAAACAGGGATATCGCTGGAGATAAAAGATGGTTTTCCCATGTTTACTTTAAATTCCGTTGCCCGGCTGTTCAGGCATTCCACATGAATCGTGCCTGACATAGTTTCAATGTCAAATTTTTTCTCAGTAATATATCCATTATCCATCAGATATTTGGCAAAAATACGCACGCCGTTTCCACTGATGGCAGATTCACTTCCGTCTGCATTAAAAATACGCACACCCAATTTCCCATCAATTTCTACCGGTCCATAGAGCACACCGTCAGCGCCAAGCCCAAATCCTCTCTGGCAGAGAAGTGCAATCTTCTTTCCCTGAAGCTGTACCTGATTTTTCTTCGGATCAAGAATCAGATAATCGTTTCCAAGTCCCTGATATTTACTCATAATAATTGTATTTGCCATAACCATATCTCTCCTTCTGATTTATAATCCCGGATACTTCCCTCTTTTGTATCTGCACCGATAATCAATTGTCGGGCAATCTTCCCAACTCACTTTGCCACTTGTCTGATTAAATTTTGTGTCAGGCGATTTTCTTATATCACATCCTGACTTTACATTCATTATATTCTATCATTTTTACCATGTACATAGAGTAAAATGCTTGAAATATTGCAAAAAATGCTCTACAAGTGTTACAAAAAAAGGCCATTATATCAGTTCTCTGATATAACAGCCTTACAGCAACATCACTCCTCTCTGTTCAGTTTTCTATTTCTTTACCCTATTTCGAAATAGTTACAAAGTTTTTACAATTGCTTTGTGTTTTTATGATACTATTATTCTTGAATAATGTCAATATTTTTGTAGCATATTTCTTTTTTTACCGTGAAAATCTGATTTTTTCCACAAAAGCAGCAGAAGAAAAAATCCCATCCACATCAGACACAATCCTTCCGGCAGTCCTGGAGTTGTATAATCCAACTCTATCCGATGTGATCCTTTAGAGATCTTGGACCCAAGAAACATTCTGTTGGCTTTATTTGTCTCCTGTTTTACTCCATCTACATAAAGTTTCCACCCTGGACTGTACGGGATTGTAAATACAAGTTCTCTTTCCTTTGAAAAATTAACTGTACAGCAGATATGGTCTCCATCTACAGTCAGATCCTCCGGTGCCTCTGTCCTCCGTTCTTCTGTTAATTCCGAAAGACCATCCATTTTCTGCGCAAAAATCCGGATGCTATCTGTTTTATATTTTCCCGGAGTCGCAAATACAAGTTTCACTTCATTCATTGGCTTCTCATTATATAAAAGATTCATTCCGTAATTGGTTCTTCCACTCCCGAAATTATCCTTTATTGATAATACCCGAAGCGACTGCGTATACATTTCTCCATCATGTGGATAAACAATCTTTACATCTGCATTTACATTGTCTTTTTTTTCAAATACAGTACGGAAAGTTTTATTCTTACCCTTATAGGAAAGCCCGTCAAAAGTCACATATGTCTCAGAATTTGTCTCTCCTTTAAAAGTCAGGACACAGCTTGCATCCTTTTTTTCTGCGCAGATCAGGCCATTTTTCCATGTCATGTCCTTCATATCATGAACACTATAGGGAATCTCTTTTACATGAAGACTCAAATTTGTCTTTTCCATTCCTTCTGCATCTTCCCTTTTCAGAACAACTCCCTGCATAAGGGCTTCCTGCCTCTGGACAGGATTCATTTTCATGTATGAAGATACCGGAATATAACTGTCATACGTATAAGCAAAAGGCAGCGAATCCGGATCCGTGTAAAGAATGCGATCCTTTTGTCCTGTTTCCTCACTTTTCTTTACCACTCCATAGGGCACAATTCCCTCTTTTGCAAGAAAATACTTTACCGAGAACAGTTTTGACAGCCAGGTTCTGCTGTTTAAGCTATAGAAAATCTGATCCATGGAACTGTTCATATATACTTCATTAAAGAATGTGCCAGTTCCCTCAGGTGCAATCGAAAATCTGAATTTTCCCGCATTTATTTCATTCAGCATAGAAGTGTTGCAGAGTGTATTTATATTACGCTGGTCTACACGGACCAGGGAACTGTTTGGTAATTCCTTAATCGTATCTTCTATTTCACTGTGGCATTTTCCATATGCCCGTCCCCTGTTAACATAAGCAGAAATGATTGTTTTATTTTTATGTCCACGTCCTGATCCATTATAATAAAACCAGATATTTGTTCCCACGCTCAGAACAATAAAAAATGTGAAAAATATTGCCTGTCTCTTTTTATTATTTGCCAGAAACCTATATCCTGTCAGAAATGCAGCAATCATGCATAACAGAAGAATTCCTGCTACTCCGTTATTTTTCCCTTTGAAATGAGGATAAAAAATCAAAAACGCAGAATACAGGGACACGATAGCAGCCAGAATTATCTTCTTTTTTGTTGTAAGCCCGAAAAATTCCTGAAACATCTTCACAAAAATATAAGAAAACAACATTGAACATGCCCATGTCCATCGATTTGTTGTATATGAAAATCCATTCATAATTCTGCCAGCCAAAGGAATACATACCATTGCAGTTACCAGTGCTGTTCCAAGTTTCAGGCTCAGATATTTTCCTTTCTGCATAAACAGAACTATGATTGCCAGTACACATACCCCTGCAACTCCAATGTAAGAAAACCTGGTCTTATTACTTGCTCCTGAAAAAGCAGCCAACAAAGTGACATAAAAACGCCTGCTGTACAGAATCGGCATATATCTCTGAACATTCATCCGTGAATTTCCCATCATTGTCTTAATAATCGGAAGCAACACCGGTGACGATATCATCAATGCGATCATTGTATAGATTCCGATTTTCCCTGCCATTCCTGCAAATTCTCTCAGAATAAACCTGCTATGCTTTGTAAAATAACGAAAGACCACATAGATTACCGTAAATACTGCCAGCATATAAAAAAAATAGAAATTACTCACTGCCGAAAGAACGATTGTCCATATATACAGATATGGCTTCTTCCTGTCATATATCCTGTCTATCCCCAACATGATCAGAGGAAGATAAATGACCGGGTTCATAAAATAGGGATGATCCAGTCCCGTCACGATCATCCACTGAGAATATACATAAATCAGACTTCCAAGAAAAACTGGCAGTTTTTTGTTCTTATTATAAAAACAATACATGGAGAATGTAATACCCGCCAGATAATATCTCAGAAAACACAGAAATGCATAAAGATATTCCGTGTATCTGGAAGGAACAAGCACAGCCAGCAGATTCAGCGGGTCTCCGATCACATAATAATGTAATGTTGTAAGAATATCTGCTCCGTTTCCTATATGCAGATTCCACTGTGGTATATTCAGTCTGTGCGCAAACACCAGATCTCTTATAATCTGTCTCAGATAATTTCCCCAATATTCAAGTGCAATGTAATGCTGTTGCATACCATCACCTTTATGAATAAATGATTTTCCATTTTTCATAAAAATGAATAGTATAATGCAGAAAATCCCGCACATCGAAAGGGAATATATCCCGTAATAACAACATTTTTCTTTTTGTTTATCTTTTTCCACTTCCAATATTATTCCTCCTGCTGCTGAATTTTTATCTTTCTGCAGAACTATAATATTCT
>ULQZ01010693.1_pt1 | contig 38620 bp, 36 predicted proteins | sample 1955011 | NCBI WGS metagenome assembly ULQZ01 (sample SAMEA4835670, study PRJEB28245) | human gut metagenome | biome: gut microbiome; material: fecal sample | place: Denmark | collected 2008 | reverse complement strand
TTGCCCAGTTAGTGGCGTTTCGCCACTAAGTACTGGGTATTACTTGTAGCAGAGCTTCACAAGTTTTGGCAACTTCGTTGCTGTTCCCTTCGGGAAAATAATTAAATATTGTTGTTATTAACAGACTGAGTAGAGAAATTTACTTGGTCTTTTTTTGTAGAAAAGAAAGATATGAATGAAAGCAACTAGACATAATGGAAGATCAGGTAAGCATTGAAAGAATGTCCCAAAGCCTTTATTTTTAAAAACAAATTTTGTTGGAGCGGATCCGGAAAAAATTAAAATGGTTACCAGAGTGTTTAGGCGTACAATCGCCTGAAACCGGATGGAGAGATAGAAAAAAGTCGAATGGGTGTAAGTTTACGTTGACAACTAAAACAACATGGTGTATATATGTGTATATACACATACACAGACGGAACAAAACTTTGCACGAATGAAAATACGAGGTAAAGGCATGGAACAGACAATGATCAAAACTGAGAACGTATCCAAGAGATTCGGTTCATTTGCATTACAGGACATCCATTTTGAACTTCCGGCAGGTTATATCTGCGGACTGATCGGGGAGAATGGTGTGGGGAAAACCACACTGTTAAACATTTTGGCGGGACTTTATGAGTACGATGGAACGATTTCTATACAGGAGAAGGAGTACCGTACAAATCAGATGGAATTACAGCAGGATATTGGATTTGTGTTTCATGAGGAATGGTTCGATGACTGGGATTCTCTGATCGCAAACAGCAGACATTATGGAAAATATTATAAAAATTATGATGAGACACTGTTAAAGGAATATCTTAAGAGATTCCGGTTGGATGGAAAGAAAAAATATAAGAAACTGTCCAAGGGAGAAAAGCTGAAGTTTGCATTTGCTTTTGCACTAGCGCATCATCCGAAACTGTTGCTGCTCGATGAGCCGGGGGCGAATTTTGATCAGACCTTCCGTGAAGAATTCCATCATATTTTAAGAGAATTTACCGCGGACGGAACGAAGAGTGTGATCCTCTCGACACATATTACTTCGGATGTGGACCGGTTTGCGGACTATCTGCTGTTGCTTAAGAAAGGCAGACAACTGTTGTATGGAGATATCGAGTCGGTCCGTGATGCATACCGGATGGTGGCAGGCGAGCGTCATGCGTTGAGGGCTTTTGGCGGGCGGCTGGTCTATATGGAGGAGACACCGGTGGGCTGTAGTGCTCTGGTCAAACATGATCACGCGGAGTATGACCGGGCACTTAAGGTGTGGGAGCCGGACACGGAGGAACTGATGTATTATCTGGCGAAAGGAGCGGAGCATGGAAGAGGCAATCAAATATAAGAATGTGATCAGAGAATATTTTCTGGAATATAAGAACCGTGATCAGGTATTGAAAAGTATCTTTTATGTGATCCTGTTTGGCGCATCGTTTTTGCCTTTTGTATTTGGCAGTGCAAAGGAAGGGCTTGGGTATATATGGCTCATATTTCCGATGGCTCTTGCGCTGTTTGCAGCAATCACACATACGAGTGCCCTGCCGACGATGCTGTATCTGGTTCCCGGATCGAAAAAGCTGCGCGAGGAATATATCCGGAGAATGTTAAAGGTTAAGATTGGCCTGCCGCTTGCGTTGTGTGCGGTAATCGATATCATCTTGCTGATCGTGCAGCCGATGATGATAAAAGGCGTGATCCTGCAGCTGGTAACGGTGTTCTTTATGTCCTATTGTGTGGGAATTACAAACGACGGACTGGTCTGGCGGAATAATGCGTCGCGGGCAGCTTATGGGCAGGTAAGTTATTTTAACGGACCGATCACGGTATTCAGTGTGATCGCAAGCTGCGTGATGATTGGCATCTGTTCTTCGGAGATTACGAATGTGGAATTTTGGGTTGCGCTTGTTATTTATCTCATCATTTACGCACCTCTTTCTTATGCGCTTCACAAGCGTTGGGGTGGAATCAGAGAGAAACTCGCCGTCTATGAACTTGCAACGAAGGAGGAGACATGGGACTGGTAATCGTCATTGAACCGCATGGAACGTATGCCATCTACGAGCAGATCGTCAATCAGATCAAGAATCAGATCATATCCGGTGAACTGCAGCCGGACGAGGCGCTGCCGTCCATTCGGGGACTGGCAGCGGATATCGGCGTCAGCGTGATCACGACGAAGCACGCGTATGAGGAACTGGAGCGGGAGGGACTGATCCGTTCCGTTTCCAATAAAGGATTTTATGTGTGCAAATACAACACGGATTATCTGCACGAAAAGCAGCTGATGGAATTGGAAAAACGCCTGCAGGAGTGGATTACGCTTGCAAAACAGGCGGGACTTGGAACTGAGGATATTCGTGAGATGCTGGAGGGATTGCTGTAAGATGGAAGATATTATTTTTTCTGCGAAGCAGGTACAGGGGAAGAAAGCGTTATTCGGCAAAGGCAGGTTCGCTTTGCAAAATGTGGATTTTGAACTTCCAAGTGGATATATTATGGGAATCATCGGGGAAAACGGTGCCGGAAAGACGACATTCTTCCGCTATATTATGGAGGAAAAGAAGCATTATCGCGGCAGCTTTTATCTGGACGGAACCGATATCGCGGAAGATCATGCGTGGTCGATGAACCGGATCGGATTTGTCTCTGAGGAGCGGTTGTTTTTGCGGCAGAAGAGTGCAAGAGAGAATGCAAGGATGCTGGGCAGCTTCTATGATACCTTTGATATGGATGAGTTTGCTGCGCTGATGGAGCAGATGGATCTTACCACGGCACGGACCGTGGAGAAGATGTCGAGCGGTGAGAATATGAAGTTTCAGCTTGCATTTGCACTCGCACACAAACCGAGGCTTCTTCTTTTAGATGAGCCGACTGCGGGGATGGATCCGATCTTCCGCAAGGAATTTTACAGGTTGCTCCGGCAGCAGTTGGAAGTGCTGGACTGTTCCGTGATCATGTCGTCGCACTTAGAGGATGACATCCGGAAAGAATTTGATTATATCGGACAGTTTGAGCATGGGGAATTTACTTCGTTTTATGAGAATGCATAAGGCGTTGTGGCAGTGAAGGTTATGCGATGAGAAGGCAAGGGTTGAGTGAAGTGCAGAAAAATGTGCTTGAATCGAAACACATGGGTATTATGTGTAAAAGACAGGAGTGTCGAGGATGACGATAGAGGATAAGAAGCAACAGGAAAATTTGAAGAATTTTGACCGGAATTTAAAGGCGAGCACGGACCAGCTGGCATGGTTTTTATACTGGATGTTTGCAGCTGTTGTGCTAGTGTTAGGGATGACGCTAATTTTTGATGGAATCTTTTATCGGGATGCGTGGATGATACTGTGCTATGTGTGGATGGTCGTTTTTATGGATAACTATGTATTGGCACCGTATCAATGGAGCAATGAAGCCTTCAGCTGGAGGATGCAAAAATCGGATGCGGTTTCAAAAATACTTCGGTTTGTTCCGGTTTCGGGAAAAAACTACATCCGTGTGAGGATGCAGTATCTTTGGAAGTTTGTGTGGAAATTTGGCGCATTTTCCATGCTGATCGTGATCGGAAGCATGAGCTTTACGCAAAAAATTTCTCTTGTGAGGGTGATGGAAGGTGTTCTTTTATTTGGGGCCGGACCGATGCTCATTGGGTATGTTGAGTTGAAGGAATCACTTTTTTGCAGATAATGCCTAAAAGAACAAAGTGCCTGACACAATAAACATCATATAATATGCTGAATTCCCTCACAGATCCTGCGGGCAACCACCGGATTGTTCATGGTATACAGGTGAATTCCATCGGTATCGTTTGCCAGCAGATCAATGATCTGACTTAACGCATACGACATACCCGCATCAAATAAAGCTGCCTTGTTATCTTCAAATCTATGAATGATCTTCTGGAAACGCTCCGGGAAAGAAGCTCCGCACATCGTAATCATTCGCTTGATCTGCGCGGCATTGATGACCGGCATGATGCCAGGAACAATTGGCACATTGATATCCGCAATCCGGCAGTCCTCCACAAAACGGTAAAACTGTGTGTTGTCAAAAAACAACTGGGAAAGCAGCACTTCTGCTCCGGCATTTACCTTTTCCTTCAAGTGGCGGATCTCTTCAATCTTATTGGCAGATTCCGGATGACATTCCGGGTAGCAGGCACCTAAAAAGCAGAAATCCCCCTTCGGTTTCAGATAGGAAATGAGGTCGGATGCATGCTTAAAATCATCTTTTTCGGTAAGATCCGGATTTCGGTCTCCGCGCAGTGCCAGCACATTCTGGATGCCTTCTGCGGTAAGGATTTTGGCAAATTCATCAATTTCCGCCCGGTTGTAATGCAGGCAGGTCAGGTGCACAACCGGCTCCACATGGTAGTTCTGCTTAATCTTTTTGGCAAGTTCAATCGTGCGGTTACAGTTTAAGCTGCCGCCCGCACCAAACGTCACGCTGATAAAATCCGGCTGCAGTTCGCACAGCACATCAAGTGTCGCATCAATATTTTTCAGTTCACTGTCCTTTTTCGGAGGAAATATCTCAAAAGATAAGCTTTTTTTATGATTACATGCGTCAGAAATTTTCATTTTAATACCGTCTTTCGTTCAAAATTATTGTAATTACCCTGATTATAGCAGGAAAAAATAAAACTGTATAATACATAAATGATGCATTTCTCCATAGATTCAGGCTATAGCAGGAAAAATCAGCGATACGCTTGGAATCAGCACGGCGCGGGTAGCAGTTCTTTTAAGAAAAATGGAGTCCAAAGATCTGGTTGGAAAAGAAAAAAGGACACATAGTTTTACAGATAATAAACATAATAAAATTGTAACGTAAAAATGCAACAATCATTATAAGAATGTTGCATTTTTATTTACACCTTTTATATCGGATGGCTTTTCTGGAACTTAACCCCAAAAATAAAAAATTTCAAATTTTTGATTACAGATCTATTTTCAAATAGACAGAATCCTTTTCATCCTGCTCAATTCCAAGATAGCGTTTGGTGACATCATAGGAAGAGTGATTGAACAAACCCATAAGCAGTGCAGGCTGTGCCCCCTGTTTCCATGCGTGGTAGCCAAACGTTTTCCGCATGGAGTGACAGCTGACCATGCGGCTGTTTGTGGTTTGGGCTGCGGCTTCTTTTACAATGCGGTACGCTTGCGAACGGTTGATGGGATGCTGCCGGTCGGTGTTTTTGCAAAACAGATAATCACTTTCCTGTGGAAAACAGGCATCCATATACCATCGTAGGGCATTCTTGGCATTTTTGTTGAGTGCAATGTAATTTTGTTTTCCGGTTTTCTGTTCCAGTATAAGCAGATGTTCACGGAAACGCTGCGTGTAAAAATCATAGACATCGAACCATTGCAGCTGTAAAAGGTCACTGATGCGCAATGCCGTATTAAGACCGAGGATAATCAGGGCATAGTTGCGGGGGTGTGGTTTGACCGTCTGGTAGTAAGTGCTGAATTTTTGTAATTCCTTGCGATTTCGAATCGGTTGTGTAGTACCCATTTTGTAACTCCTTTCATGGAAGTCGGATTCTTGAGTGATAGTACAGAAATGCATGGTAATCCGTATATATCCCCACGTCAAGATGTAACATTCTTATAATGAGAGTTGCATCCTCTGGATGAAGGGGAATAAACATGGAGGTTCTTATGCTGAAACTGAGCTTGAAACCGGGCGAATACATTACATTGGGAGATAACATTAAAATTATTTTCTCTGGAGGCTCTGCCAACAACATACATCTGCTGGTGGATGCACCGCGCGAAATAAATGTTGCCAGAAACAGTGCGGGCAAAGACAAAAAGCCATCGCCTTATTATAAAGAAAAAGGAATTTCAAAAACAGCACAGCGTGAGATTGCAGAAATCCTCATGCGCGAAAAGCGCAACCAGTCGCATGTCAGCGGGGAGGAGACCGTGACATACAAAAAACGGTAATAAGCAAGGCGATCCTGGGGGCTTTGCATATTATAAATTTCAAATCAATTTGTGGTTCGCGTGGCAGGATGCCGGGAACCACATCACATTCCGTCGGAACGGATTCCGCGGAACACACACATGGAGGTAAAATTTTATGAGTATGGTAGTACAACACAACATGCAGGCAGCCAATGCCAACAGAATGTTAGGAGTTACAACAAGCGCACAGTCTAAGTCAACCGAGAAGTTATCTTCCGGTTACAAGATCAACCGTGCCGCTGATGATGCAGCAGGACTTTCCATTTCCGAGAAGATGAGAAAGCAGATCCGTGGACTGGATAAGGCTTCTTCCAATGCACAGGACGGTGTATCTGCAGTGCAGACAGCAGAAGGTGCACTGACAGAAGTGCATTCTATGTTACAGCGCATGAATGAGCTGGCAACACAGGCTGCGAATGGAACCAACAGTGATACAGACCGTAGCTCTATTCAGGACGAGATTGATCAGCTTACTACAGAGATTGACCGTGTTTCTGAGACAACTAAGTTCAATGAGACATATCTGTTAAAGGGTAATGTGGATGGAACTTCTTCAGATGTAAAGGTTGCAGCACATGATGCCGGTCTTGCTGGAAAACTTACAGATAAGGGAAATGGTACAACGGTATTTAATCTTGATAAGGAGCTTGCTAATGGCGATAAGGTAACAATCGCTGGTAAGCAGTATACAATTGGAACAACTGGTAAAGGTTCTGTTGCTGATCCAAGCACTTTGAATACAAAAACAGATGGATATGCAAAAAAGGATGCAGTACCTTTTGATGCAGCAACCACGTTAAACGTAGGAGATAGCGTTACATATGCAGGAAGCACATACACATTAACGGATAAAACAGCTGTAGATCAGTTGGCGGCAGCTGATGAGTTTAAAATCGGTGACGTGGGATATAAAATTGTCGCAGATAACGCAGCAACTGTAAATGCTGGAGAAATTAAGCTTACAGATGCTAAAAATGAGATTACTAAGGCTTTGGCAGATGGTAAACAGGTAGCTTCTACAAAATTAGGTGGTGCAACTGCAAATAAAACAATTGTTACTGAACTTGAAAAGGGTGAAGTTAGTACAACGGGGCTTGCTGATACTAAGGCAGCAACAATTGCAGCAAAAGGTAGTGGAATTACAGGTGCAACAATTGGTGTAGGCGATAGTGTTACTATTAGTGGAAAAACTACTGTCGCAACGGAAGAAACACCGAAAAGTGCTAAAGATATTTATGATGCGATTAAACAAACGACAGAAACAACAATTACAGTTGGATCAGGTGTTGATGCAAAGACATACACGATTGTCGAAAATGACGAAAATGAAGATGCGTCAACCTTTAAAGCAACTAAAGATACTATTCTCTCAACAATAAAAGATGGTGATAAAGTAACAATTGGTACTACAAGTAATACAGTCATTGGTGATATCGGCTCTACAGGTACTGACGGAGATGTAATCACTGCAAAGCAGGCATATGCAAAGATGGCTGATGAGTTACAGAAAGCTTCCAGCATTGGAACAGATACCGCTGCAAAGGTTACAAATGACGGAAAAGGTAAGTTCACAATTCAGCAGGGAACGGTATCTGTTAAAGATAGCCTTTCATTCAGCTTACATGTTGGTGCTGATGCTGATATGACAAACAAGATCACAGTTGACGTAGAATCTATGAGTGCAGCAGGACTCGGAATCAAGGGCTTAAATGTCAATGATGATAATGGTACAGCTGCAACCTATGCAATTGATTCTATTGCAGATGCAATCTCTAAAGTTTCGGCTCAGAGATCTGCACTTGGTGCAGTTCAGAACCGCTTAGAGCACACCATTGATAACCTGGATAACGTATCCGAGAATACATCTTCTGCTGAGTCTCGTATCCGTGATACAGATATGGCAAAAGAGATGGTTAACTACAGCAAGAACAACATTCTTGCACAGGCTGGACAGTCTATGCTTGCACAGGCAAATCAGTCCAACCAGGGAGTTCTTTCTCTCTTACAGTAATTTGGTTATATTTTTCAATTGTTACAGCAAAAGGAGTCGGGCAACCGGCTCCTTTTTGCGTGCAGTTTTTAGCAGAATATGATTCTTAATTTTAATATGACGTATCAATATATAAAAAATGCGTATACTGTACAAAACAAAGAAAAATTCTTGGTTTTTTCTTTATAGTGGCATATGCTATAAGCAGGAAAGGGGTGTTGTATATGGCACAGACAGTTAATGTTAATTTCAAACTGGATGCAGATGTGAAAAAGAGCATGGAACAGGTGTGTTCAGAATTAGGTCTTTCCATGAGTGCAGCGTTTACGGTGTTTGCTAAGAAAGTAAGCAGAGAAAAGCGTATTCCTTTTGAGGTATCTGTAGATCCATTTTATTCTGAAAGTAATATTCGATATTTGGAAAAAATTGCACAGGATATTAAAGATGGTAAAGCGCACTTCACAGAACATGACCTGATAGAGGTAGATGAATGAGACGGCTATGGGAAGACCGGGCATGGAATGATTATTTATACTGGCAGATGCAGGATAAGAAAAAATTGAAAAAATTAACAGTCTTATCAAGGATATTCAAAGAAATACGTTTGAGGGTATCGGGAAACCTGAGCCATTAAAAGATAATTTAAGTGGTATGTGGAGCAGGCGAATTGATGATACGAACAGGATTGTTTATTATGAAGAAAATGGTATCATCTATATTGTTTCATGTAAAGGTCACTATGACAATTATCCACTATAAAGGAGTGAACATTATAATGAGCATAATATTGAATTTTGTATTTATATTATCCTTTTTTGCTTCTTTTATTTCTTGTATGTGTTGATTGCGATTCAAAAAGGCGAGGGAGATTTTTCAGCATTTTATAAGTTGAGGGTCGTTTCCTGTGCGGTTTGTGTGGGAATATTGCTTTATCATTTTTATTAGGCGGGGTGTTGTAATTTCAAACCGGACGCAGATGTGAAAGAGTATGGAACAGGTGTGTTCGGAATCAGGTCTTTCCGTGAGTGTTGCATTTACGGGGGTTGTTAAAAAAGTAGGAAGAGAAAAAGGTATTCTTTTTGAGATATGAGTTAATTGGTTTTATTCAGAAAGCAATATTTTGTATAGGGAAAATATTGTGTATGATATTAAGGACGTGAACGTAAGGGAGTCGGACAACCGGCTCCTTTTTGTAATATTTTATAATGAACGAAAGTTTGTTGAAGAATAAATGTAGTACTTAATTGCCGTGATTTTGTATTGCGACTGATGAAAAAGGGTGATTTTTTGTTTGGGGACATATAGAAAATTTTTGCTCTGTTATGTCCCGCTTTTTTGGCACAGTGGGACATATAGAATCATTCCTCTGCATTATGTCCCATATGTCTGTGGCAATGGGACATATAGCGTTTTTTCTGGCATATATGTCCCGGGAAACAAAAGAAAAGGGACATAGTGAGTAAGTTTTCATGTATATGTCCCAGTGAGCAAAAGAAAAGGGACATAGCCGATAAGTTTCCATGCATATGTCCCACAAGCAAAAGAAAAGGGACATAGCCGATAAGTTTCCGTGCATATGTCCCAGCGAGCAAAAGAAGAGGGACATAGCCGATAAGTTTCCGTGCATATGTCCCACAAGAAAAAAGAAGAGGGACATAGCCAATAAGTTTTTATACATATGTCCCGAAAGAGAGAAGAAAAAAATTCAGCCAGCAGATTTTCACATATATGTCAATATCCAGAAGGCAATGTGCATAAAAAATCCCGCCACAGAGGGAGGAAAAGATATTCTGTGGCGGATCTATAAGAAAAATCGCTTTCGCGAATTGTTTTTAGTCGGAACTGACAGCACCCCAACACCGTTTGTTAAAATACAACAGCCCCTTTTGTTTTGATGGTTTTATATTACCAGTGCATTATGAACAGGTTGTGACAACATGCTAAAGAGTTTATGAAAATTCGAAACAACTTATAAACTTAGGTATAAATTTCTCCGCATGGTTCCTGGGCAGCAGGCGATTTTTTAAGGGTTCCCCAGATATGTCGATTCATGGACATCTAGTGTGTGATTGCTTATACAAAGACTTTTCTGTGCAAATCCGGAGATATCCGAACATTAAAATTTCCCTGTCCGAACAAGCCTCTTAAATCAATGTAAGTCGAGAATTACAATGAAAAGATTGGAGCAGTTAGTGGACAATAACAAACAATTAACTTTTCAATAAGCTGTGGATAGGTTATACTATTCATAGCTTATTTTTGTGGAAAAGAAGGGGGGGCTTCTATGGCAAACAGTTTAAAATTACCGGTTGGAATTGAAAATTTTGAAGAAATCCGAAAGTTTGGATTTTATTACATGGATAAAACAAAGCTTATAGAACAACTGGTGGAAACCGGAGGCAAAGTAACTCTTTTTACCCGTCCCCGCCGCTTTGGAAAAACATTAAATATGAGTATGTTGCGGGCTTTTTTTGAGGCAGGCGCGGATACGACATTGTTTGACGGGTTATATATTGCGGGAAACAAGGAAATTTGCGAACAATATATGGGAAAATACCCGGTCATATTTCTTTCACTCAAGAGCGTGGAAGGATTATCTTATGAGGATGCAAGGTATCGTATCACAGAGCTGGCAGGAAGAGAGGCACAACGTTTTTCATTTTTGTCAGAGAGTGACAAACTATCTGATAATGAAAAGGAGCAGTATCAGGCAATTGTCGCATTGCATAATGGCAAATATTCTATGGATGAGAATATACTGACATCAAGCATATATATACTGTCACATTTATTGCATAGGCATTATGGACAAAAAACCGTAATCCTCATAGATGAATATGATGTTCCACTGGATAAAGCGTTTCAGAATGGCTATTATCGGGAGATGGTTTCACTCATCAGGGGACTTTTCGGAATGGCTTTAAAGACCAATGATAGTCTGCAGTTTGCCGTTTTAACAGGATGCCTGCGTATTTCCAAAGAAAGTATTTTTACAGGATTTAACAATTTCGAGGTTTTGTCAGTTTTAAATGTTCCGTATGATGAGAGTTTTGGATTTACGGACAATGAGGTTGAAAAACTTCTGGATGATTACACGTTTTCAGACCACTATCCGGAAGTTAAGGAGTGGTACGATGGTTATCATTTCGGAAACACCGATATTTACTGTCCGTGGGATGTTATCCGGTATTGTAAAAGCCTGTGTGCAGATCCGAACGCAATGCCAGAAGATTTCTGGTCGAATTCAAGCGGCAATGCCATTGTGCGTAGATTTATAGACAAAGCGGATGTCCAGACCAAAAACGAAATCGAGCGTCTGATTGCAGGAGAATGCATTGAAAAAGAAATCTCGCTGGAACTCACATATGATGAGCTTGATAAAAGCATTGAAAACCTGTGGAGCGTACTTTTTACTACCGGATATCTGACGCATCAGGGACGTACAGAAAGCGGAAAATACCGCCTGACTATTCCAAACAGGGAAATTAAAAACCTTTTTATAAAGAAAATTAGGGAATGGTTCAGCGATGTGTCCAGGAATGACGGTAAAAAACTGGAAGAATTGAGCAATGCATTTTTGGAAAAAGATCCGGAAAGAATTGAGCAGATCTTCGGGGATTATCTGTGGAACACGATCAGCATAAGAGACACGGCAGCTGCAAAAGAAAAGAAAGAAAATTTCTATCATGGCATTCTGCTTGGTCTGCTGGGTTATAAAGCAACCTGGCTTACAAAGTCAAATGCCGAGTCCGGAACCGGCTACAGTGATATTCTGGTTGAGGTGCCGGACAACCGGACCGGAATTGTAATCGAACTCAAATATGCAGAAAATGGAGATATGGATGCTGCATGTGCCAAAGCACTGGAGCAGATAGAGGAAAAAGACTATGTGGATAGGCTGAGACAGGATGGAATGAGAAACTTTATCAAGTACGGAATTGCGTGTTTTAAGAAGGATTGTAAGGTTGTGGTTGGAGAATAACAAAAATCTCTTTACAAACCGCAGAAGATATGCTAGATTTTTATACAAGCTGATTGTCCCGTTTGTTTCTGCAACCGGAAATGGGGGCATATGTTACACACAAAAAAGAACTTCTTAAAGTCAGCACTGGCTGTCTTCTGCATGGTTTCCATGCTTTTATTCTCCAGTTACAACGGACTCACAACAGTATATGCTGCCAGCGGATACGAATACGTTCTGCTGACAAAATACAGTAAGACCATGAAAATTGGAGACGAGTATTATCTGACTGCGATCACTTCTACCGGAAAGAAACCAAAGTTTTCTTCGAGTGATTCCACAGTCGCGTCCGTGAACACTTATGGAAAGATCACGGCGAAAAAGGCCGGTACTGCTACGATCACTGCAAAAATTGCCAATGGGGAGGCAAGCTGCAGGGTTACAGTTGAAAAAACGGTCATTACATTAAGTCAGAAATCCATATCCTTGGAGAACGGATATACAGCCCGGCTGAACGCTGAGACATCAACCGGGCATCCGGTCACATACAAATCCGCCCGCTCGAGCATCGCCTCGGTGGACGAAAACGGCGTGATCACAGCAAAAAAACCGGGTGAAACTACCATCACGGTCACAGCGGATAAAACCGCCCAGACCTGTAAAGTGACGGTAAAGCAGCCAACGGTCCGGCTGGACCGGACATCCGCATCCCTTTACCGGAAGGGGACGCTCCGGTTATCCGTTTCTTCCACATCCAAAAGTATTCCCAGGTGGAAAACAAATAAAAAAAGCGTAGCCACGGTGGACAATGAGGGCAAAGTTACCGCCATAAAAAATGGAACAGCCATCATCACGGTCACAGTCGACGGTGTCAGCAAAACCTGTGAGGTCACGGTAAAGAAGCCAAAGATTACCGTCGGACAGGAACAGATTTCGTTAGTGGCCGGTGAAACCTGTCAGCCGAACGTGACGGTATCCTCCGGCAACAAACCGGAATACTACAGTTCGAACACAAATGTTGCCACGGTAAATGAAACCGGCATGATCACCGCCATCGGCAAGGGACGTGCATATATTTATGCGAAAGAAGATGGCACGAAGGTACGCATGACGGTAACTGTCAAAGAAAAATAAAACTACAGGAAGCAGAACAAAATTATGGTCTGCATGACAGACAATCTGCGGATCATAACCAAAGGGACAATCAGCGAAAGATATTGATGATGCATATATACAATGATATAATTGAACATAGACAATATTCTGTCTATACTTCGAAGAATAGCCTTACAACATATGGTATTGTAGATCTTATGGAAAAGCTTTCCCAAAAGCTGCCATGGTTATATCTTTGTATAAATGAAATTGATGTCACTGATATAGGGGAACAGTATAGTGTTAAGGGAATTTTAAGAGAATTTATAAATCAAGAAGAAATACTCATTATTAAAGAAAAAATTCCGAAGGAGGAAAAATGAATTCGGTAGAAAATTATGCCATACGCTACTTAGAACCAAAGGATGTGAAGGATCTGGATCAGTACAACGCGCTGCTGCGCTATACCTTTCAGGTAACGGAGGATGAACTGACGGCAACCGGATGGAAAGATGAAGAGATCAAACAGTCGAAGTTCCCGGTACTGGAGCGTGCGGATGTGCTGGGATGTTTTGACGGGGATACCCTGATTTCCCAGTTTGCCGTATATCCATTGAAAATGAATATATACGGGGAGGTATTTCCCGTTGGATTTGTTACGAGTGTTTGTACATATCCGGAATATACCGGGCAGGGCATTATGAAAAAACTGATGTATCAGAGTCTGGAACATATGAAACAGCAGGGAAGACCGTTTGCCCTCCTGTATCCATATTCCATACCGCTGTATCATCATCTGGGCTGGGAGATCATATCCAATAAAATTTCTTTCAATATCAAGGACCGGCAGATTCCGACGAAAGTAAAAGCACCCGGGTATGTACGGCGTGTGGACTGGGACAATACCGATTTTCATGAGCTGCATTCGCATTTTGCATCAATCACACACGGCTGCCTGTTCCGGAATGCACTGGCGTGGGAGGAATACTGGCGCTGGGATGAGGACGATACGAACGTGGCAGTTTACTATAACACCAAGGACAAGCCATGCGGATTTATGGTCTATCTGATCAAAAACGATATCATGCATATCAAGGAAATGATCTACTTAAACCGCGAGGCAAAAAAAGGGCTGTGGGAGTATATCCACGCGCATGATTCCATGATCGATGCGGTGCATGGTTATACCTATTTCAGCGAACCGATTGCGTTTGAGATGGACGATGGGGATATCAAGGAAACGATCCGGCCGTATGCCATGGGACGGATTATTGATATCGAGGGCTTTTTACAGGATTATCCATGTGATCCGGATGGCGGAACACTGTATATCGAACTTGAAATTGAGGATCACCTGCTTTTGTGGAACAATCGCAGTTTTCGGCTCTGTTTTTCCGATGGAACATGTATGCTGACCGATGAACCGGCAGAGTATAAGTTAAAAATGGAGATAGGTACGCTGACTACCCTTTTACTGGGATACAAGACGGCTGAGCGTCTGTATGCCCTTGAACGCATTGAAGGGAAGCAGGAAGCGGTAGACCGTCTGGATGATGTACTGTTTCATAAAATTCCATATATTTCCGATTACATCTAAAAAATTCAGCATGGTATGTTATAATGGAAAGTGAAAATTACCGGGATACCGTTCTGCAGATACCGGTATGACCAGACCGATCCGCCAGTTGACCGCTGTGATCGAACAGACAGCGGAACTGGATTTCCGCCCGACCAAAGAGGGAAGCAAATTGCGGAAACAGAAGGATGAGATCGGAAACATGGCAACAAAGATCCACATTATGCGAAAGAAGCTCCGGGAGATGATGGGAGACCTGCAGCAGACACAGCAGGTACTCGAGAGCAACGCGGAGGATTTGAATCATCTGATGAAACAGAACAGTGCGTATGCAGAAGATAACTCCGCTGCAACACAGGAACTGGCAGCCGGGATGGAAGAGACCAGTGCAAATGCGGCGCACATTGTGGAAAACGTTGGAATTATGAGAGAAAGTTCCGACAATATCCAGCGGCTTGCAGAGGATGGAGAGAAAAATTCCGGACAGATCCAGGAGCGTGCCGGAGAGATGGAGCGGATCAGTACGGAGTCCCGCCACAAGACAGACCAGATGTATGCGGTCATGAAACAGAAGACGGATGCCGCTGTGGAGCAGGCGAAATCCGTACAGAAGATCAATGCGCTGACAGACAACATCAAACAGATTTCTTCCCAGACAAACCTTCTGGCATTAAATGCCAATATTGAGGCAGCCAGGGCTGGTGAAGCGGGCAGGGGATTTGCGGTTGTTGCTTCCGAAATCGGAGATCTGGCAACGCAGACACTGGATACCGTTTCCACAATTGACGAGATTGTAGGAGAGGTCAACAGTTCGGTTTCCAATATGACCGAATGCCTCACAACGATTATGGAATTTCTGGAACAGACCGTTCTTGGGGATTATGAGCATTTCGCACAGGTGGGGGAGCAGTATCATGCCGATGCGGACACATTCCAGCAGATCATGCAGCAGACAAAAGAAGCAGTGGATGCATTAGAGCAGCACATTGGAGAGATCTCTTCTACCGTATCAGAGATCAACTCCATGGTGGAACAGTCCACAGACGGAATCAGCGGTATTGCCGAGAAATCTGGCAGTACGCAGAACCTTGTAACCGAGGGTTACGACAAGCTGCAGGAGTGCACACAGTCCGTCAATGTGATCCGGGATTTTGTCGCGCAGTTTCATTTGGATTGATAATTGTCCGAAGATAAGTTAAGACATGGTTAGCATAGACTAACATGAAACCCTCTAAATATAGGAAAAGGAAATTTTACATCGGAAACGAGGAAAATTATAATGAAGAAAACATTAAAACCGGAAACCACAAAACCACAATATGTTGTGACAACAGACATTACTTATGCGCAGGTTGATTCCTGGTTCGGTCATTGCCGGAGAGATCTCAAACTGGATCTCATCTATCCGGAGGACGGGGAAGGAAAGACATATCCATGTATTGTATGGATTTGCGGTGGCGCATGGCAGCGCATGGACAAAGCAGCGCATCTGGCATATCTGGGCACACTGGCGCAGGAAGGGTTTGTTGTTGCCAGCGTAGAGTACCGGACATCCAACGAGGGAACGCATCCGATGCAGCTGTGTGATATCAAGGCAGCAATCCGATATCTTCGTGCATATGCAAAAAGATATCGGATTAACAGTGAAAAATTTGGTGTGATGGGAGAATCTGCAGGAGGATATCTGACATGTATGGCAGCACTGGATCGGGATAAAAAACTGGATACAGGTGAGTATCTGGAGTATTCCAGTCAGGTACAGGCGGCCTGTCCGTGGTATCCGCCGACCGATGCGTCCCATTTTCCATATAATGATGTGGAAAAGGCAGCCATGTCTTCAGAGTCGCTGCTGATGGGATTTAATGTTATGACACATCCGCAGGAGGCTTATGAGAATTCCCCGGTTTCCAAAGTGACACCGGATGCGCCGCCATTCCTGCTGATTCATGGAACCAAAGACAGTACCGTGCCTTTTTCGCAGAGTGAGGAATTGTATGATGCGTTAGAAGCAGCCGGCTGTGATGTGACATTGCTTGCGCTTGATGGTGCAGAGCATGCGGACCTGATGTTTTTCCAGGATGAAGTATGGCAGCAGATCATTGCATTTTTTAAACGGACATTATAATAAGTGATCTGGTATCCGGATAAGAAAAGGTTCAAAGATTAATTGATATGAAAAAAACAGCAGATAATATTCGTATAATAGGAAAATCCGATGGCCCGACATCCGTTTTTATTGCCGGAAAAGACAAAAAGAAAACGTTAAGACAGAAGATAGAAAAGAGCATGTATGACTTCCGGCGAAAGCGTGTAATCAAATTTCTGAGGGCAGATTCGCACTCTGTGGATGAGGTGGCAGATTATGTGGTCAGGGAACTGGGGTATACCGAAGTAAGTCCATCGGATGAAACATACCAGACAGAATATTCCAATATGCGCGCATCGTTTCTGTTGCAATATCGTCCGGAACTGCTTGGAGATCTCACGGAGCCCAAAAGACCACAACAGTGGGATGAAAAAAGCGTGATGGAGTTTATGAAGCAGATCGAACAGAGAACCGAGGCTGCGCGGGCAGTTCCAAAGACAGAGTTTGATATTGATTTTCATCTGTACCGGAAAACAGGCCGGGATTTTGAGATGAGTATATCAATAGAAAAAACATATGAAAGTTTCAGTGGCTCCGCATCCGGCTCGACGTGGGTGATGCGCAGATATCGGGCGGATTTTCGAAAGGTGTATCGGTATTACGGCGTTTCGCAGGAGGATATCAGGCAGCATACGAAACGGTTTGAGGAAGTGGTAAGGCAACTGACGGTCAGGTAAAATGAGGGCAATGGGGAGTGGTTGAAGGACATATACAGAAAAAGTTCTTGATTATGTCCTTCTTTTTTATCTAGCTGGGACATATATAGAAAAAATTGTTTTGTATGTCCCACAAGACAGCACTAATGGGACATAATAAATGATTTTTTGTCTATATGTCCCGGTGCTGATGGAGAGGGGGACATAATAAGAGACTTTTCCACTATATGTCCCGGTGTTAGAGGAAAGAGGGACATAACAAGTGACTTTTTTGTATATGTCCAGCATTAGAATGCAAGACCTGGATACTTAATGTAAACAGTGGACACAATGCCGAATGAATCCATATCATATTGTATCCGGCATGACATTTTAAAGGATGTTTTGCTCAAGAATCGAAGCGAGGTGCGCCATATGCTGTTAACAGAATTTGATGAAAAGAAATTTGCAAAGTCCATGTGGAAAGAGGGGCATGAGAAAAATTTCAAAACGGGGATATTCCATTCAAAAATGGCATTAGTTAGAGCAACCTAACCAATGCCATTTTCCTGTTTCACCTCCACGTATTGCGCAACTGGAACGGGAAAACGAACAGCTTCGGGCAGAACTCGAAGTATATAAAAACCGTAATACCGGCGGGAGAAAAAAACATGACGAAGCATGGATGACTTCTTACCGGGATTTTGCTGTCAAATATGAGAGTGGGATGACAATTATGGAAATTGCTGCACAGGGGGAAATCAGCCGTAGGACAGCGTACCGGTATAAAGCTTATTACGATGAGCTGCAGAAAAATAATAGATATAAAAAAAGAAACGAGCAAGTCCTGTCAGGCATAAACCCTACCCGGTGAAAACCCATTTCTTAATATAAAAAGAATAACCCCATTTCATTTTACAGTCAAGTAATTTTTAAATTTTACTGTATACAGATGATCATTTGTTCCTGTTCACTTAGCATCTAAACAGGAAAGATCATCTGGACAGCAGCAAAGAAAACACAACAAGGAGAACCAATTGAATTTACTCGAAACATTAAAACATTATTTTGGATACGACAGCCTGCGGCCGGGACAGAAGGAACTGATGGACGGAATTCTGCAGGGAAAGGATGTCCTTGGAATCATGCCGACAGGCGCGGGGAAATCCCTGTGTTATCAGGTTCCGGCGCTGATGCTTGAGGGAATTACACTTGTGATTTCCCCACTGATTTCGCTCATGTCAGATCAGGTCAAGGCATTGAATCAGGCAGGTGTGCATGCAGCCTACATCAACAGTTCCCTGACAGAAAACCAGATACGCGTGGCACTTGCCTATGCAGCGCAGGGAAAATACAAAATTATCTATGTGGCACCGGAGCGGCTCAACACTGCGCGTTTTCTCGACTTTGCATATTATGCCGACATTGCCATGGTGACAGTGGATGAGGCACACTGTATTTCACAGTGGGGTCAGGATTTCCGGCCAAGCTATCTTGAAATTGCGGATTTTTTAGCAAAACTGCCAGACCGTCCGGTTGTCAGTGCATTTACCGCGACCGCCACAGAGCGCGTCAAGCAGGATATCACCGCAAGTTTGCATTTGCAGAATCCGGTGACAGTCGTGACAGGATTTGACCGTCCGAATCTGTTCTTCCATGTGGTCAACCGCAAGGGCGGAAAAGAGACGGACAACAGTATCTTAAATTATGTGAAAAGGCATGAGGATGAGAGTGGAATCATCTACTGTGCCACCAAAAAAAATGTGGACAGTGTGTATGAGCTTTTGCTGCAATATGGCATTGCGGCGGGACGCTATCATGCAGGTCTGTCTTTAGAAGAACGGAAAAGGAATCAGGATGATTTTACTTATGACAGAATCCGTGTGATGGTTGCAACCAATGCATTTGGCATGGGAATCGACAAATCCAATGTGCGCTATGTGCTTCATTACAATATGCCGCAGAGTCTGGAATATTATTATCAGGAAGCTGGCCGTGCCGGGCGCGACGGGGAAGAAGCGGAGTGTGTGTTATTTTTCTCGAAACAGGATATCATGATAAACAAACGCCTGTTGCAGTACAAATCCACATCCGGGCAGACATCCGATGATCCCGTGGTGCGGGCAAATGAGCAGAGGAAACTCAATGAGATGATCCGTTACTGCGAGACCGATGAGTGTCTGCGCCAGTTTATCCTGTCCTATTTCGGGGACAACAGTCCGTGTACCTGTGAAAAATGCAGCAATTGTGTGGTCGTGGAAGATGAGGCGGAAGAAACTTATATCCAGGCCGGAAAAGAGAAGAAAAAGGCATTGCAGCTTGCTGATCTGACACCGGAAGGGCAGGAACTGTTTGAGCAGCTTCGCAAATGCCGGACGGAACTTGCCGTGGAAAAAGGTGTGCCACCGTATATTATCTGTTCCGATAAGACATTAAAAGATATGTGTGCCAAATGTCCTGTGGATTCCACTGCGATGGCCGCTGTGTACGGAATGGGTGCACAGAAAATCGAAAGTTACGGTGCGCGTTTTACGCAGGTTATCACAGTATTTTTGAACGAGCATGGTGGAAAAACTGCCACAGCGAAGGCATTTTCCGGCATGACAGTAGACACCACGACAGCAGCCCCAGCAAGAAAAAAGAAGCTGCCGTTTTATATCGCTCCGGAAAAACTTGATGAGGTGGAACTGACCGACACCTGTATGCTTTCAGAACTGACAAACCGGATCAATGCGCTCTGCGAAGAGAACGATCGAAAGAAACTGACCGCTTCATTTATCAATCAGCTGCTTGTGGAAAAAGGATATCTTGAGGAAACCGTGCAGGGAGAAGAAAAGATAAAGCGTGTGACGGAAAAGGGAAAAGCCGTAGGAATCCGGGAAGAGGAGAGACAGGCAAAATACGGAAGAAATTATTATGCATTGATTCACACTCGGGAGAGCCAGCAGATGATTTTGGAGGAACTGGGGAAATATTTGTTACAGTTTACGCCAGCAGTATAATTGTCCCCTGCTTTGTGTTATACTAAAACAAAACGATAAAGGACAGGACTATTCTATGAAAAAAACAGGAATCATGACAGACAGCCACAGTGGCATCTTAGAAAACGAAGCATCTAAGCTGGGGATTGCCGTACTGCCAATGCCTTTTTATATTGATGAAAAATTATATCGTGAAGGGGTGGATATTTCCAGAGAGGAATTTTATGAAATGCTTCGTAAAGGTGCGGATGTGGCAACATCCCAGCCGTCACCGGAGAGTGTGATGCATATGTGGTCAGCCATGCTGCAGGAATATGAAGAACTTGTCTATATTCCGATCAGCAGCGGTCTGAGCGGTTCCTGCATGACGGCACAGGCAATGGCACAGGAGGAGCCGTATGCTGGAAGAGTATTTGTTGTAGATAATGGACGCGTGTCTACGCCGATGCACCGTTCGGTTCTCGATGCCGTGGAGCTTGCAGAGAAAGGATACCGTGCACAGAAAATTAAAGACATTCTCGAAAAAAACAGACAGCATATGGTCATTTATGTGGGACTCAGCACGCTGACATATCTGAAAAAGGGTGGCCGGATCAGTTCTGTTGCAGCTGTGGCAGCAGATGTGCTGAAGATTAAGCCGGTTATGAAATTTGGTGTGGGAAAGTTAGATGTCTATCAGAAGTGCCGTGGAATGAAAAATGCGAGAAAAGCAATGATAGACGCAATGAAAAAAGAATTTGAGACGAATTTTAAGGAGGCTTATGAAGCAGGAAAATTATATCTTATGGCTGCATCAAGTTCTACCGCAGAAGTAACGGAAGAGTGGATACGGCAGATCAAAGAAAGCTTTCCGGGTATGGATGTCATGTGCGATAATCTGTCGCTGGGGCTGTCCTGTCATATTGGACCGGACGGGCTGGGAATTGCCTGCTGTAACAAAGCAGAATAGTATTTTAGAAATTTATCCGTGCGATAAAAGCGTTAGAGAAAATGATGCGGTTCTTTCAGCAGGGAAAACGTTCGCCTGCAGGGAGCATTTTTGTGGGATATCAATATACCCACCGCAAAAAGCGATGGGTATCGTAACCGGTTTATTTTCCCCGTGATGAAAAAAAGTCATCAATTGCCGCGTGCAGTTTCTGAGGATTCATGCTCTTTAATAAATAACCGTCTGGTTTTAAAGACATGACATTTTTTACGGTTTCTGCATCATTTTTTCCAGTCAGAAATATGATCGGAATATGGTGAAATTCCGGATCTTCCCGGAGCATCTGCATGATCTGGCTGCCGTCAACGATTGGCATGGCATAATCCAACAGAATCAGATCCGGGGTGTTTAAGGTCAGGTATTTGATCGCCATTGCACCGGAGTTTGCCAGTACAACCTGATAGGTGTCTTCAAGCAGTGCCTTGATTTTGCGCAGGATAATACCGGAATCATCCACAGCCAGAATCGTGCGTTTTTTCAGCTGATAGAAATCGTTCATCTGTGTGCAGACATTATCGACCATATCGCCCACCGTAATCGGGCGGGTGAACACATCCATGACCATCTGCTGTGGGAGGGTCTCCCACAGCAGTTCCAGTTCATCTATGTTTCCCATAATAAATACCGGAGTCTTGTTTTTTATCGCCTGGTCAACCATTACTTTTACGCTGACCGCTTTTTTTAAAAGCTCCGGGCTTGTGCAGATCAGGTAACCACTTGGTTTTTCCGAGATGACAATGCTGCTGGCTTCTGCTATCGTTACAATTTTTACTTTGACATTTTGTTTTTCAAAAGCACTTTCTAATGATTGTGCGAGATAACTTTGTTCCTCCATCAGGATGAGAAATGGGCTTTTTATTTCGTGCATAATGTCTCTCCTTCTATTGTAATAAATAGACCATTGTATCAGTTAATTTCATAATTTCTTCCATTTCCACATCTGCAACGCAGACACGCAGCTGTTCCATCAGGTCTTTGAGCTTATCCGGTGTCTGAAACGTATCCATGGTTTCCATGGCATGATCCACGCCATCCATGTCAAACTGTTCTACACACTGATGCATCTGCTCAAGAACGGTAATCCAGTCATCAGAAGAAACTTCCTTTTTGCTGCTTTCGTTATCCTCCACATAAGGACGCAGGAGGGACTTAAGACTTCGGTACATGGCAAGCACCGGTCCTGTTTTTTCTTCAAGTGCAGCAAGATTTTGTGCATTTCCATACATTTCCAGTTCCTTTGCAGCTTCGGACAGACCGGGGGCACCGATCAGCAATGCGGAACTTTTTAATGCGTGGACTTCAATCGTATAATCCTTTATTAATTGTTCCTTTAGACATTGTTCAATCTTTTTGGATTTGCTGTCGATGGTGTTGTAAAAAATCTGTATGATCTGTTTTAATGCTTCCTCCGATCCGCAGTAGGGCAGACCGTTTTCGAAGCGGAATCAGGGGTTTCAGAATATGAAAAAATAGATCTGCAGGCATATGAAAAACAGGCGGATAAGCTGGTAAAACAGTTAAAGAAATATCAGAAAGATTATGAGTATGTAACGTTTGAATCCAATATTCATGGGGATCTGCGAAAAACAGATGTGGAAAAAATCCGGAAATCCTTAGAAACCGGGACTTAATAAAATTTTTAGAAATTTTATTAGCACTCATACTTGACGAGTGCTAATAACGTGCTATAATAGGGGCATAAACAAAGAACAAAACGTTTACAGGAGGAAATGACTTATGTACGATTTATTTGATACATTTTTTAACCCATGGTATGACGATAGTGAATATAACAAGAAAGCCCCGAAGCAGCAGGCACCGCAGAATACACAGAATCTGATGAAGACAGATATCAGAGAACTGGCAGACGGATATGAGCTGCAGATGGAACTGCCTGGTTATAAGAAAGAAGAAGTGCAGGCAGCATTGCACAAAGGCTATCTGACGATCAGTGCAGCCAAGAGTGCAGAAGAGACCGTGGAAGGTAAGTATCTGCGCCGCGAGCGTTATACCGGAAGCTGCCAGAGATCATTCTATGTGGGCGAGTATCTCCGTCAGGAAGATATCCGGGCAAGTTTCCAGAACGGTATTCTTACCCTGTTTGTTCCAAAGGAAGATAAGACAAAGACGGAAGAAAAGAAATATATTACCATTGCGTAATCCTTTATAAATATCCCCTGATTTTTGAGCCGTTACAGGTATTTTTCCTGCGGCGGCTTTTTTCGCGTCACAATTCTTTTTTCCGAAGAAACAAAACTTTATATACAGGTATAGAGGCAAGTGGCAATGATTGATGTTGCTTAATGATGAAAAAGGCAATATAATAAATGGATTGAGATGAAATGACACAGGAAAAAAGAGAGAATTTTATGTTTACAAAAGATACAATTTTTTATAAAAAACTTTTGGGTCTTATGCTTCCGATGATGCTGCAGAACCTGATGCTGGCACTGGTTGCCGTGGCAGATGCGTTTATGCTCGGAGGGATGGACCAGAATTACATGTCGGCAGTTTCGCTTGCCACGCAGATTCAGTTTATCCAGAATATGCTTCTTTCAGCAGCAACAGGTGGACTGGCGATTCTCGGGGCACAGTACTGGGGCAGGGGCAATATCAAAACGCTGGATGATATTTTCTGTATGGCACTGCGGCTTTGTGGTCTGGTGTCGATTGCATTTTTCATTGCCTGTATCTGTTTCCCACAGTATCTGATGCTGTTTTTTACGGATGAACCGGTATTGATCGGTTATGGCGTGCAGTATCTGCGGATTGCCGGATTTTCTTATCTGCTTACAGGAATTTCCCAATGCTATCTGGTGGTTATGAAAATCAGCGAGCACGCATTGACAACGGCACTGATCAGTTCTGCTACGGTAGGGATCAATATTGCACTGAATGCCATTTTGATCTACGGAAAACTGGGTATTACCCCGATGGGTGTCCGGGGTGCAGCAACAGCGACATTAAGCGCAAGGATGATAGAACTGGCCTGTTGTATCCTGATTTCCAGCCGTCCGGGCTACATCCGTCCGTATCTTACCCGTCTGTTTCAAAGAAACCGGGAACTGGCACGGGATTTCCGGAAATGCGCAATGCCGATTCTCGGTGCGTCCCTGTTCTGGGGAGTCGGATTTACTTCGTATTCTTCTTTTATGGGACATCTGGGAGTAGACGCGGCCGCTGCCAATTCTGTGGCGGCGGTTGTCCGTGATATCATCTGCTGCCTGAGTGCCGGAATTTCCGGTGCGGCGGGGATTATGGTCGGAAATGAGCTTGGTGCCGGCAACCTAAAACGGGGGAAATTATATGGTACGCGGATGATGAAGATTTCCTTTGTGTGCGGAGTTGCCATGATGGTTCTCATGGGAATTTCGGCACCGTTTATTTTGCATTTTGTCAAACTGACACCGCAGGCAGCCGTATATTTAAAGGGAATGTTTGTTGTGCTCTGCGTCTATATGATTGGCCGCTCCGTCAACGAAATTACCATCAATGGCGTGTTTGGTTCCGGCGGTGATACAATGTTTGATGTGTACAGCCTTGCCGTAACAATGTGGGGAATCGCGATTCCACTTGCTGCGCTTGGAACTTACCGATTCCACTGGCCGGTGATTGTCGTATACGCGTGTACCTGTATTGATGAGGTTGGAAAAATTCCGTGGACGCTCTATCATTTTCGGAAATATAAGTGGGTGAAGGATCTGACGCATACGGGGATGGAGCAGAAAGAAAAATCATAAATTTATAAAACATCAGCTGGTCGTATCCCTGCGGATCAGTACCGGTGTAATCTGTTTATGGATCGGTTTCGAAAGAGAAACCGGTCTTCTTTTTTTGCGTTCTTCCATCTGCTGTACCAGAAGTTCCATTGCGGTTTTGGCGATCAGGTCGATCTGCTGTCCGACCGTTGTGATAGGCAGAATTGCCTCGCTTGCAATCGGGGAATTGTCAAATCCGACCAGTTCATAACTGTCAGGAAAGCATCCGTATTTTTGGAAAATCAGGTTTAAAAACATATTTGCATAGGTATCATTGGCGAGGAAAATCCCCTTTTTTTTGCATGGATACTTCTCATCAATATCAGAGAAAATGTGTTTCATTTGTGCAAAAATGTCCTGATAAGAATCCCCTATTACATTTAAATTCAGTTCATAAGGAACGTGATATTCCTGACAGGTATCTTCAAAGGCACGGATACGGTCATAGGCAGGGATGAACTTTGGAACATCCGCATTAACGTGAATCAGTACATCGCATTTGTCCCGGATCAGAAGTGTTGCCGCCTGGAGCGCACCCATATAATTGTCGCTGGTTACGCCACAGATATGTTCGGCTTCGCGCTCAATGGCAATGACCGGGATCTGGTAAGAAGCCAGTTTTTCAGAAGAAAGAGTGTGACTTAACACGATCAGGCCCTCAATCTGGTATGCCATCAGTTCATCAATGTACTGTTCCTCCTCGGACGGTCCGTTGTCGCTGACGAATACGAGAAATTTATAATGAAAATCGCGGTAGCTGGAAAGAATCTGTGTAAGCATTTCCGAATAATAGTGCAGATAAAGGTTCGGAATAATGATTCCGATAAATTCACTCTTTCCATTGGCAAGAACCTTTGCAAGCTTATTCTTTTTGTAACCCAGAGTATCAAGAGCCTGTGAAATTTTCTCCTGATTTTCAAGCGTCAGGGAGTCCGGATGATTAAAATATCTGGAAATGGTTGTCTTTGAAAAATTCGTATATGCTGCAATATCTGCAAATGTTACCTGTTTCTTTCCCATCTGAAAGCTGTCTCCTTTATCTGTTTTATCCATAGTATAACAACCGGAAAGAAAAATAGCAATGAAAAAATAACTGGTTACGTAATCGGTTACTTTAATAAATAAAAGTGTTGACATATCGGAAACTTTGTAGTACTATCAGAATATAAAGTAACCGGTTACTTTACCGGTTACATTAAAGCAGAACGAGTAATACGATGAAAAGGGAGGAGCAATCGCATGAAAAAACTGGCAAAACAAGTCGGCTCTGCGAAAAAACAAACCATGGGGAGTAAGCTGTCTTATATAAAGAAAAACTGGCAGCTGTATGTTTTTTTCCTGATGCCGGCACTGTTACTCACAATCATTTTCAAGTATCTTCCGATGGGAGGACTTCTGATTGCATTTGAGGATTACAATGTCATTAAAGGAGTTTTGGGAAGCCCGTGGGTGGGGCTGGAATATTTCCGGAGATTTTTATCATCACCGGATTTTATGAACTACCTGCTGAACACATTAAAGCTGAGTATCTTTGGACTTCTCTGGAGTTTTCCGATACCAATTATTCTGGCACTTTTACTGAACCGTATCCGCAAGGCGGGGATTAAGAAAAAAATCCAGCTGCTGATCTATGCACCGAATTTTATTTCCGTCATTGTCCTTTGTGGTATGGTGCGTATGTTTTTATCTCCGGTAGGACCGTTAAACCGCCTGTTGGGGATGAATACAAACTGGATGACCATGCCGTCCGCATTCCGTACCATTTATATTGCAAGCGGAATCTGGCAGGGAGCAGGCTGGGCATCCATCATGTATACTGCAGCATTATCCAATGCAAGCAAGGAACTGGAAGAGGCAGCCATTGTGGACGGTGCAAATCTTTTGCAGCAGATCTGGTATGTGGAACTTCCGGCAATCAAGGATATTATCGTGATCCAGTTTATTTTACAGGCCGGAAACATTATGAGCATCGGCTTTGAAAAGGCATATGCCCTGCAGACAGATATGAACTTACCGGCTTCTGAAATTTTATCAACCTATGTATACCGGATTGGTCTTTTGAATGGCGATTACGGTTATTCTACGGCAGTGGGACTGTTTAATTCGGTGATCAATGTGATCCTGCTTATATTTGTGAACTGGGTGGTAAAGAAATTAAACGATGGAGAAGGATTATAGGAGGAACGTGAAATGGAAACAGTTAGTAAAATGAAATATTCACGGACAGACCGGCTGGTGCTTGGAATCGGTTATGCCATTCTTGGACTGTTTGTTCTTTCAATTGTTGTTCCGCTGGTCTATGTTGTTTTAGCATCTTTTATGGACCCGACGGTATTGAATAATCAGGGACTGAGTTTTCACATCAAAGACTGGACACTGGATGCATACCGGCGTGTACTGGAAAACGGAATGATCTGGCGCGGATTTTTAAATTCGTTTTTGTATTCACTGGCATTTGCGGCAATTTCCGTATTTGTCACATTGTTAGCAGCGTATCCGATGTCGAAAAAAGAATTTGTCGGAAGAAAATTTTTTAACGTGATTTTTCTGATTACCATGTTTTTCGGCGGTGGAATGATCCCGACGTTTATTTTGATCAATCAGCTTCATATGGTAAATACCGTGTGGGCAATTCTCATTCCGGGAGCATTTAATGTCTGGAATATGATTCTGGCAAGAACGTACTATCAGTCCATTCCAAAAGAACTGCGGGAGGCATCCGCAATTGACGGGGCAAATGAGATCCAGCATTTCTTCCAGATTATGATGCCGGTGTGCAAACCGATTATCGCGGTGCTGGCACTGTGGTCTTTTGTCGGTATGTGGAACAGTTATTTTGATGCGATGATTTACTTAAATGATGCAAACTTACAGCCACTGCAGCTGGTTCTGCGTTCCATTCTGGTACAGAATACACCGCAGCCGGGCATGATCGCGGACATTCAGAGTACCGCGGAGATGGCAAAAGTTGCCGAACAGTTAAAATACGCAACAATTGTAGTATCAAGTTTACCATTGCTTATTATGTATCCATTTTTCCAGAAATACTTTGACAAAGGTGTTATGGTTGGATCGGTAAAAGGTTAAGCAGAAAGGACAGGTACAGATATGTGGAAGAGAAAAATTAAAAAATGTCTGGCACTCGGACTGGCATTTGCTATGATGACCGGTGTGGCAGGATGCGGAAAAGAGCAGCATCTGGAGGCAGAGATCAATCCGGATATACCGGTTTCAGAAGTACAGTTTCCACTGAAAGAACAGGCAGAATTATCATTTATCACAAGTGCTCCGGCAACCTCTACGCAGAATCCGAACGAGCGGATTATTTTTAAGAGACTCGAAAAACAGACGAATGTACATATTGACTGGACCTGTTTTGTGGCAGACCAGTTTTCCGATAAAAAGAATCTGGCACTGGCACAGTTTGGAAACCTTCCGGATGGTTTGTTTAATGCAGGAATGAGCGATTATGATCTGCTTCGTTATGCAAAGCAGGGAATTATTATTCCGCTGGAAAATCTGATTGACAAATATATGCCAAACCTTCAGGCGGTCTTTGAGAAATATCCGGAATACCGGACGATGTGTACCGCACCGGACGGACATATTTATTCATTTCCGTGGATTGAGCAGCTTGGCGCAGGGAAAGAAGCCATTCAGGCAATCGGGGATATTCCTTATATCAATAAAAAGTGGCTGGATTATCTGGGACTGGATATTCCAACGACAACCGATGAACTGGAACAGGTGCTGATTGCGTTCCGGGATCATGCAGATGATCTGAAAAAACAGTTTGATATCGAGGGAGATGTGATTCCGATGTCATTTATCATCAACAATGGCGATCAGGATCCGGCGATTCTCATCAACGGATTTGGCGAAGGATATGGAGATACGGGCGATCATTTTGCCGTAAAAGATGACGGAACCGTGATTTATACGACCGTGCAGGAAGGTTATAAAGAAGGCATCGAATGGCTGCATAAGCTGGTAACAGAGGATCTTGTAGATCCGGAGGCATTTACGCAGGAGTGGTCAACCTATGTGGCAAAAGGTAAAAATCACCGTTACGGTCTCTGCTTTACCTGGGATATTGCAAATATTGACAATAATACCGATTATGTGATGCTTCCGGCACTGACCGGTCCGGAGGGAGCCAGAAATATCACAAGACAGAATAACAGTGAAACAAGTGGTTTTGACAGAGGCCGCTGTGTGCTTACATCCAGCTGCCGGAACACGGCACTGGCGGCAGCCTGGATTGATCAGATGTATGCGCCGCTTCAGTCCCCGCAGAATAACTGGGGAAGTTATGGGGAAAAGGATTCGTTTAATATTTTTGAACTGTCCACAAATAAAGATGGCGGTGAAATGTTGAAGCATCTGGATCTGGGTGACCAGTCACCGGTAGAGGTACGTGAGGCGCAGTCCGTCAACGGACCGCTTGCAGTTCTCAATGAGTATTATGATATGTATGTCACACAGCCGGCGGATGCCAAATGGCGTCTGGACAATATGCATGAAACATATCTGAAGGATATGAAAAGCAAGTATGTATATCCGAATGTGTTTATGAGTATTGACGATACCAATAAAGTATCCCAGTATGATACCGATATTAAAAAATATGCGGAGCAGAAAAAAGCAGACTGGATTTTAAATGGCGGAATCGACAAAGAGTGGGATTCCTATTTAAAGAAAATGGAAAAATACGGGCTTTCCGATTATCTGGCAATCAAACAGAAATATTTCGATCAGTATCAGGAGTCATTGAAAGAAGAAAAATAAACAGGAGAATTTGTATGAGTGAGATGTTAAAAAAAGCGAGAGCATATGAGGCAGAAAAAGCAGCACAGACCGATAAAAATACCAGACCGTTGTTTCATATCTCGGCACCTGCCGGATGGATCAATGATCCGAACGGTTTTTCCGTTTACGATGGAAAAATCCATCTGTTTTACCAGTATTATCCATATGCAAGGGAGTGGGGACCGATGCACTGGGGGCACAGTGTGACAACGGATATGATAAGCTGGGAACAGCTTCCGGCAGCACTTGCACCGGATCAGGACTATGACCGGAACGGATGTTTTTCCGGAAGTGCTATTGAAGCGGATAACAAACATGTGCTGGTCTATACCGGTGTCACAAAGATTACACTGCCGGACGGCAGGGAAGAGGAACGACAGAACCAGTGCATCGCATTCGGGGATGGCAGGGATTATGTAAAGTATGAAAACAACCCGGTTGTGACCGGGGAGATGCTGCCGGAAAACTGCAGCCGGATTGATTTCCGTGACCCGAAAATCTGGAAGGAAGAGGACACCTATTATCTGATTGTCGGAAGCAAGGATAACAGGCAGATCGGACAGGTCGTGCTCTGTTCCAGCAAAGATTTAAAAGAATGGAAATTTGAGACCGTTCTTGCGGCAAACAGTACCGGAAAAGTCGGAACGATGTGGGAATGTCCGGACTTTTTCCCACTGGGAGATAAACATGTACTGATCTGTTCCCCACAGAATATGAAAGCGGAAAAATATGAATTCCACAATGGAAATAATTCTGTTTATTTTCTTGGAAATTATGATAAAAATTCGCATATATTTGAAAAAGAAGAACCGCATACGATTGACTACGGACTGGACTTTTATGCACCTCAGACCACACTTCTCCCGGATGGGCGGCGTGTGATGATTGCATGGATGAAGTCATGGGATGCCTGTGTGGTGCCGGATACGCAGGACTGGCAGGGCATGATGACTCTTCCGCGGGAGCTGGAAGTAAAAGACGGACAGATCTGGCAGCAGCCGGTGCGGGAGATTGCGCAGTATCATAAGAATCCGTGTCATTATGAACATGCAGAGATTGATGGTGAGACAGCACTTTCCGGCATTTGCGGACGGACGATGGATCTGACTATTACAATGGATGAACAGGATTTTAACGTTTTTTCCATACAGCTTGCCGCAGATGAGGAATACGAGACCTCTTTTACTTATCATAAGGGAACAGGAATATTGGAGATTGACCGCACATACTGTGGTGTGACAAAAGATGTGGTCTGCGTGCGCAAAATTAAAATTGCAGATCCAAAAGGACTTAAAAAAATGCGGTTTATTCTGGACCGTCAGTCCATTGAGCTTTTTATCAATGATGGGCAGCAGGTGGCAACAACGGCGGTCTGTACCCCTTTGGAGGCAGAGGAAATCCGGTTTTTCAGCGATAAAAAGATGTATATTACGGTCGAAAAGTATGATATTGTATTATAAAAAGTAACAGGAGGAAGAGAACATGGACGTAGTGGCTTTGGGGGAACTGCTCATTGATTTTACCGAAAACGGAGTCAGCGGGCAGGGCAATCCGCTGTTTGAGGCAAATCCGGGAGGCGCACCGTGCAATGTGCTGGCAATGCTGTCGCGCTTAGGACACAGGACGGCTTTTATCGGAAAAGTAGGAAACGATTTTTTCGGAAAGCAGCTGGAAGATGCGATCACGGAAGTTGGGATTGATGCAGCCGGACTTTTAAAGGATGACAAGGTGCACACAACGCTGGCACTGGTGCATACGTATCCGGATGGAGACAGGGACTTCTCGTTTTACCGCAATCCGGGCGCGGACATGATGCTGACGGAAGAAGAACTGCCGGAGGAAATAATCCGCGGAACGAAAATCTTTCATTTCGGAACGTTGTCCATGACGCATCCGGGTGTCCGCGCAGCAACGAAAAAAGCGATCGCGGTCGCAAAAGAAGCAGGTGCGCTCATTTCCTTTGATCCGAATATCCGCAAACCGCTCTGGGACTCCATGGAAGATGCCAGGGAACAGGTGTTATATGGTCTGGGACAATGTGATATTTTAAAAATATCGGATAATGAAATCCAGTGGCTGACGGGTAAAGAAGATTATACGGATGGAGTCCGCTGGATACGGGAACGCTATCCGGTTCCGCTCATACTGGTTTCCATGGGAAAAGAGGGAAGCCGGGCGTATTATAAAGACAGAATTGTGGAGGCAAAGCCGTTTCTTCAGCCAAATACGATTGAGACGACCGGTGCGGGAGATACGTTCTGTGCGTGTGTTCTGCATTATGTGCTGGAGCATGGACTGGAGGGGCTTGAAGAGAAAAATTTGAAAGAGATGCTTCGTTTTGCCAATGCGGCGGCTTCTCTGATCACGACGCGCAAAGGCGCGCTCCGCGTGATGCCGGAGAAAGAAGAAATTGAAAAAATGCTATAAGAAATGGGAGGGCAGTGCCCTCCCGTTTCTTACAAAGAAAATGGTTCTATCTTACATGTATGAATCCTGCTTTTGGTATCGTAATTGATTCCGACCAGTAAAAGGTTTCCATGATACTCTTTCAGGCTTTCACAATATTGTTTTTGTTTAATCTGCGTGATTGCGCCCTGTGCACTATGATCCCATTTTAATTCGATAACAAGTGCTGGTTTATCCGGAAACTTCTTCCGTGGAAGAAATACCATATCCGCAAATTCCTTACCGCCGGCAAATTCCCTGTGTATTGTATAGAAATTGCGTGCGGCATAGAGTGCCAGTGAAACCGTATAACTTAACGCATTTTCATCATTATACTGGATATGTGATGTCTCAAAATGCGCCTGCTGAATCCCAAGTGCTACCTGTTCTGGTCTTCCCTGCCAGATTGCCTGCAGGGTGTCTGCTGAATTTTTCAGGGCTTTAGAGATTTCGCCCCAGTCGGATACGGAAACACTGTTAACGTATTCTTCACGCACTTCATTGTTTGGTATTTTTACGGTTTTGTTTTCGTAGTCATAGCTAAGATAGCCCAGATGGATTAAAAGAGTCAACACATCATCTTCGGTGCGAAAGGTTGTCATATCATTGGTAAAACTTCCGGTATTGACAGGAACGGATTCCCCGGCTATCATACTGAGAACATCATCTTTTAATCCTTCAAAATTCATATCGATATAAATCTGCAGGGCTTCAAATGTTTCTGTCTGGTTCCAGTAATTTCCAATTTTCCCAAAACGCATGCAGCTTACAACAGACCTCGGATTATAGATGGATGGTATTTTTTCAAAAGAGTATCCATTATACCATGCTTTTATTTCATCCAGATCCATATGATAATCTGTACAAAGGGCAGCGACTTCCAGTTCGGTAAAGCCGACATAGGATGCAAGAGGTCCCGGATTTATCATGGAAAATTCATCAAACATATTTAAAGCGGAATGGGTTCCGTATTTTTTGATCGGAAGAATTCCTGTCATATAAGCGAGTGCAATACAGGACTTATCTTTTAGCATATCCCTCAAAAAATCCAGATAGATTTCCTGGGCTTCTTTATCCTGTTTGTATTCCCGGAAAATACAGTCCCATTCATCAATGATTACGACAAAAGGACAGTTAGTTTCCTGATATACATCCTGCATGGATTCAATAAGATCTGTATCATCAAAATAATCAACATTCGGGTATTCCCGTTTTAAATCCCGCAGTACCAGCCGTTTCATGCGATCAAGCAGTTCATAGATGTTTTTCGTCCGGCTTAAAAATTCCTGCATATTTAAAAACAGGGTGTTGTATTTATTACGATAGGTGTCAAAATCCAGATTCCGGGCAATTTTATATGGGGAAAAGAGTTCTTTTGCATCACAGCCACGGCTGTAGTAGGCAGCAATCATGCTGGCGGTTATTGATTTCCCAAAACGGCGGGGACGGCTGATACATATATATTTCTGCAGAGTCTGTAAGACAGAATTTGTATAGGTCAATAATTCTGTCTTATCCACGTAGATATCAGAATGTGTAATTTCGTAAAATTTTTTTCCATCCTGGTTTAAATAATTTCCCATGCAGTACCCTCCTCTAATTACACGTTTGCCCGTGTAAATGTATCATATCACAGGAATGCCTGCAGACTCAACTATTTCCGCAGAAACAGCACACTTACATACTATTATGCGATTAAATATACAAAAATAACAGGATTATGTAAATTATAATCTGATATTCTCTTGGAAAACCTGGAAAATACCAGTATAATTTTCTTAAATGAAGATCGGAGAAGGAAATCATGATTAATCGGGAAGACATGCTCGAACTGACACGGCGCATGACTCCGGCGCGGTCACACATTGACCGGATCGCCGGTGCATATTATGATGCAGAAGGATATATAGATGGTACATTCAACACGCATTTTTTAAAACTTTCCACAGCAGAAAAAACGAAAAATCTGGAACTGGCGAAGGCAGTTTTACAGGCAGAGACCAACAAACAGCTGAAGGATTACCGGATTCCGGAAACCGGGAGAAAACCGGGAAGTATCTGGCAGCTTCTGGATGGAATCAAAGAGTCCGGGCTGCAGAACGATGCGTTTTTGGATCTGCTTTATGAAATGATCGGGGAACGTGTTGCACCGGGAAAAGAAAGTTATTGTTTTTTGTTTCATGGAATGTATGATGTTCCAGTGAAAGGAACCGATAAGGAATGGCAGGAAGGTTCCGAGGAAGTATACAATTATCTTCTGTGTGCCGTGGGACCGCTTGAGGGAGAATATGAGCCGGGACTGCCGGAAGCAGGATTTTTATATCCGGCATTCCGGCAGAGAAGTACGGCATGTAATTATATAAATCTGTATGAAACAGCTGCTTATCAGAACCTGTGGAATCTGTTATGGAAATAGAAACTACATACGGAAACATTTTTGAAGTTCTTTATATTCACCGAGAACAAGCAATGTGGTACCAGACTGGAATACGGTATTTGGAGAAATTGCCATATTAATTTTGTCGTCTTCCCGGATGGCAACAATATTGATTCCGAATTTTTTCCGGATATCCAGTTGACCGATTGTTTTGGAAATCCAGTTTTCCGGAACTTCCACTTCAAAAATTGCATGTGCCTCATCCACCTGAATATAATCGCGTATGTGATCGGCAGTATACCGGATAGCAGCCCACTCTGCAATCTGTTTTTCCGGATAAACAACTTCGTCTGCACCGTTTCGCAGAAGAAATTTTTTCTGTACATCCCGTTCTGCACGCGATACGACCGTTTTTGCACCGAGTTCCTTGAGCAGGGAAGTAGTTTCAAGGGAATTCTGGAAATTTCCACCTATCGTTACCATACACACATCAAAATTACCAATGCCAAGGGATTTTAAGAAATCGGCATTGGTACTGTCACCGATCTGAGCATTGGTGACAAACGGAAGAACCTCATTGACACGTTCTTCGTTGTTGTCGACTGCCATCACTTCGTGACCGAGATCGTTCAGCTGTATGGCAACATGTCTTCCAAATCTTCCTAATCCAATTAACAATATATTTTTCATGGTATGTTCAACTCCTTTTTAACCAACTGTTATCTTTTCGAGCGGCAGTTTTACTCCGTTTTGCTTTACGGAAATTGCCGCATAAATTAAGGTAAGCCCACCGACTCTGCCGAAAAACATCAGAAGGATCAGAATCAGCTGGGACGGGATGCCGAGAGTTGGTGTAATTCCAAGTGTAAGTCCGACGGTTCCGACAGCGGATGCCGTTTCAAACAGACAGTCCAGAAGCGGAAGGTGTTCGATGGAACTGATGGCAATCCCTCCAATAAAGAAAAAAATGATATATAAAGCAACGATGGTGGCCGCATTTTTAATGGCATGACTGTCAAGCCGCCGACCGAAAATTTCAATGTCCTCTTTCTGGCGGAACGTGGCAACCATATTTAAAATCAGGACTGCAAAAGTTGTTGTTTTCATGCCGCCGGCAGTAGAGCCGGGAGATCCTCCGATCAGCATCAGCATAATCATAACAGATTTTGATGTCGGTGTCATTGCTGTAAGATCTGCGGTATTAAAACCGGCAGTTCTTGTTGTTACAGACTGAAACGTGGAGGCCAGCAGTCTGGTGCCGGTTGATGAACCCGTAAAATCCACAACAAAAAAGAATACGGCCGGAATTATAATAAGTAAAGCCGATGTCCAGAGAATGACTTTGCTCTGTACGCGATAACGTCTGATATGCCATTTATGGGTGCAGATATCGTCCCACGTCAGAAAGCCGATGCCACCAATTATGATCAAAAGCATAATTACGAGGTTGATCAGTGGGTTGGCGATGTATCTGCTCAGAGATACAAACGGCTGGCTGGAAGTTCCCAGAAGGTCAAAACCGGCATTGCAAAATGCAGATACAGAGTGAAAGGCTGCCATCCAGATGCCTTTGATGCCATAATCACGGAAGAAAACCGGAAGCATGGCCGTCATGCCGAGCAATTCAATAAATAATGTACCCTGTACGCTGAATTTGGTCAGGCGGACAATACCGCCGATTTTCGGTGCAGAAATTGCATCCTGCATCGTACTGCGCTGCATGAGCGAAATTTTCCGTCCGGATAAAATGGCAAAGGAAACAGCAACGGTGATGACACCCAGCCCGCCGGTCTGGATCAGCAGCAAAATAACTGTCTGACCAAAAGAAGACCAGTAACTGCCGGTGTCCTGTACAACAAGCCCTGTGACACATACCGCTGAAACAGAGGTGAATAGTGCCTCATGAAAAGGAGTCTGTGTACCGGAAACCGAAGAGACCGGAAGCATCAGCAGCAGTGCGCCGACAAAAATGACAGCGGCAAAGCCCAGTACAATTAATTTAAAGGAGGAAAGTCTTTTCTTCCTGTGAACCACTTTTGACATATGTTTAAATTTCTCCTGTATTTATTCTACGTATTATAACATCATCTACATAATAACGCATTTGTGAGGATATACGAATTTACAGTAAAATTTTTGTAAACTATTATGCGTTTGTATCAAAATGCGAAAACAATGGTGGGATTTGTAAGAATTGCAGTTGTAAATATATAATAACGGGGATCAGAATTTGTATGGAAGATGTGGGAAAAAGAATGGTATCAGAAACTCAAAAGGATACATGTTGATTATTTACAGGACAGAGAGAAAGTTTATTACCTTGTTGTGAAAAATTATATAAACTTATATAGGGTGTAGGAAGTTGTATGAGCAATGCATTTTTTAAAACTTTCCACAGAAGAAAAAACGAAAAATCTGGAACTGGCGAAGGCAGTTTTACAGGCAGAGACCAACAAACAGCTGAAGGATTACCGGATTCCGGCAGAGAAGTACGGCATGCGAATATATAAATCTGTACGAAAAAATTAAAATATGGGACATATGTGGGAAAAAGTTATGAAAAGATCCTGCGAGAAACAGGGGAGTGGACATATGTAAAAAAATTTGATGAAAAAGTCCCTTGAGAGACTGAAAACGGGATGTATACACCAAAAATAAGACAAAAAGTCCCGTAGTGATTTCTAAATGGGACATAATTGCAAAGAAAGTTGCTATATATCCTGAAGAGATAAATTGCCGGGATATCTATGTAAAGAAAAATTTTATATGTCCCAACAGAAGGGAGGTGCGGGATATATGAATTTACTTTTTTCCGATATATCCCATTGTTAAAAAAATATAAAAATTTACTTTACATGAGAATGAAGTTGTGTTTTAATAACGTCATATTAATGCACAGAAAGGAGAGGTTTTTATAACAATTTATCATCAGATTCTTTCGGAGAAGAGAAGGCTTACGAAAGAATTACAACAAATCAGTGAAGAACTATTGCATCTTCCTGATGGAAAAATTATTTGTGTTCACAATGGAAACCGGGTGAAATGGTTTCACAGTGACGGTCACACACAGACGTATATTCCAAAGAAACACAGAGAATATGCACAGCAGTTGGCATACAAAAGATTCTTATTGGAAAAACAGACAGAGTGTAAAAAAGAACTGTATGCATTAGAACTTTATCAACGACATGCAGTTGGTGAAAATAAAAAGTCGGACAGGTTTCTTTCAGAAGATCCGGCGTATCAGGAATTGCTCTGTCCATTCTATCAGATGGTTACGCAGGAAGAACTTATATGGAGTGATACTTCCTATCCTAAAAATCCCAATTATCCCGAACAATTGAAGTATAAAAGCTGTAAAAATGAATATGTACGATCCAAGTCAGAAGCATTGATTGCAATGAATTTGTATATGGAAAAAATTGCATACCGTTATGAGTGTGAATTAAAAATCGGGAAGGCAGTGTTTTATCCGGATTTTACAATTCTTCATCCGCTGACAGGAAAAGAAATTTATTGGGAACATTTTGGGAAGATGGACTTGCCTGAATATGCAAAGAATGCCGCGGATAAGTTACATATGTATGCGAGAAATGGGATATATCCGGGAGATCGGCTGATTACAACATATGAGACTATGGAGCAGCCGCTGGATACTGCAATTGTGCAAAAGTTAATTACTTATCATTTTAAATAATTCTGAAAGGCAGGAAAATGAGAGTATTTTGCTCTGGAAATTTATATACAGGGTATGTTGATAAACAAATAAGTATCATCTGATAAAGATTTTGTGGCGGTATTAAAAGGTGGGACATATGCAAAAAAAGGCGAGGAAACCTCCCACAGAAATCCCAAAGTAGGACATATGCCAAAAAAGGCGAGGGAACCTCCCACAGAAATCCGAAAGCAGG
>ULQZ01016152.1_pt1 | contig 40319 bp, 20 predicted proteins | sample 1955011 | NCBI WGS metagenome assembly ULQZ01 (sample SAMEA4835670, study PRJEB28245) | human gut metagenome | biome: gut microbiome; material: fecal sample | place: Denmark | collected 2008 | reverse complement strand
AAGGGGGAGCCATATCTTGTGCCTATACACAGACTGGACAGGCCTGTAGGCGGAGTTATGGTATTTGCCAAGACTCCTGAGGCGGCTGCAAATCTCTCAAAGCAGAGCGAGGATGGTTCTATGATGAAGTATTATCAGGCGATCCTCACTGGTGAGCTTCCAAATGACCAGGGAGTTTTGAAGGATTATCTTCTTCACGATACTAAGGACAATGTGACAAAGGTCGTGGACAAGGACACACCTGGAGCAAAGTATTCCGAGCTGGAATATGAGGTGCTGGATGTCATGGATACGGACGAGGGAGTTCTGTCATATATACTTGTTGAACTCATAACTGGAAGACATCATCAGATCAGGGCTCAGTTTGCGAAGAGAAAGTGCGGAATATGGGGTGACACGAAGTATAACCCTAAGTTCCAGAAGACGAAGAAGAAATATAAAGAGATAGGACTTCACGCGTCCAGATTGGAATTTGACCATCCGACAACAGGGGAACACATGGTGTTCAAGCATGAGCCGGAGGGCGGAGCATTTGCCATTCTGGATCTGGATGAGTTTTAGTTAAAATGTTATTTACAGGGCGGATGTTGGCATGTTTCGTGTTGACATACGTCCTGAAATTTTGTAGATTAAAGAGTGTATGCATTAGGTAGTTCAGCTATGCAGCAGATATAGAATGTTTTAGAATTAAGGAGATAAATAAGATGGCAAACGATAAGAAGATGGTTGAAGCTATTACTTCCATGGATGAAGATTTTGCACAGTGGTATACTGACGTTGTCCTCAAGGCAGGACTTATCGCATATACCAACGTGAAGGGATGTATGGCTATCAAGCCCGCAGGATATGCAATCTGGGAACTTATACAGAAGCAGCTTGATGAGAGATTCAAGGCTACAGGTGTGGAGAATGTGTACATGCCAATGCTTATTCCAGAGAGCCTTCTTGAGAAGGAGAAGGATCACGTTGAGGGATTTGCACCGGAGGTAGCATGGGTTACATATGGTGGACTCAATCCTCTTACAGAGCGTATGTGTGTAAGACCTACATCAGAGACTTTGTTCTGCGATTTCTACAAGAATGATATCCAGTCATATCGTGATCTGCCAAGGGTATATAATCAGTGGTGTTCAGTAATGCGTTGGGAGAAGGAGACAAGACCTTTCCTTCGTTCAAGAGAATTCCTGTGGCAGGAGGGTCACACAGCTCATGCAACAGCTGAGGAGGCTGAGGCAAGAACAATACAGATGCTGAATCTGTATGCAGACTTCTGTGAGGATGTACTGGCTATGCCTGTTATCCGTGGACAGAAGACAGAGAAGGAGAAGTTCGCAGGAGCAGAGGCAACATACACAATAGAGGCACTTATGCACGATGGCAAGGCGCTCCAGTCAGGAACAAGCCATAACTTCGGAGACGGATTTGCCAAGGCATTTGGAATACAGTTTACAGACAAGGACAACAAGCTCAAGTATGTTCATCAGACATCATGGGGTATGACAACAAGACTTATCGGAGCCATCATCATGGTTCACGGAGACAATTCAGGTCTTGTACTTCCTCCAAAGGTTGCTCCAACTCAGGTCATGATCATTCCTATCATGCAGAAGAAAGCAGGAGTGCTTGAGAAGGCAGCAGAGCTCCGTGAGAAGCTTGGAGCATTCAGAGTAAAGGTCGATGACAGCGACAAGAGCCCAGGCTGGAAGTTCTCAGAGCAGGAGATGAGAGGTATTCCTATCAGAGTTGAGATCGGACCAAAGGATATCGAGGCCAATCAGGCAGTTCTGGTACGCCGTGACACAAGAGAGAAGATCACAGTATCACTTGATGAGATAGATACAAAGGTTGGAGAGCTTCTTGAGACTATCCAGAAGGATATGTTCGAGAGAGCAAAGGCTCACAGAGATTCACATACACATGCAGCGCTTAACTGGGATGAGTTCAAGAATATCATCGACAACGAGCAGGGCTTTGTAAAGGCTATGTGGTGTGGCGAGACAGCTTGTGAGGAGGCTATCAAGGATGAGACAGGAGCATCCACAAGATGTATGCCATTTGCACAGGAGCATCTCTCAGATGTATGTGTACACTGCGGAAAGCCAGCAAAGAAGATGGTATACTTCGGACGTGCATACTAGAATATAGATAATGATCATGTATAATAACTTCTTCAGCATCTTGCTGGAGAAGTTATTATTTTACAGATATAAAGATGCGGAGAGAAGATATATGAGAATAGACATTCCAGAGGGAGCAAATAAAGTAATAGAGGGTCTTGAGGCAGCAGGCTATGAGGCCTATATAGTCGGCGGCTGCGTGAGAGACAGCATACTCGGAAGAGAGCCGGAGGACTGGGATATCACCACATCTGCCAGACCTGAGCAGGTCAAGGAGATATTCAGGCGAACCGTAGATACAGGAATAGAGCATGGAACCGTAACAGTCATGATGGGCAAGGAAGGCTATGAGGTCACGACGTACAGGATAGATGGAGAGTACAGTGATCACAGGAGACCGGATCAGGTGGAGTTCACAGCCAGCCTTGAGGAGGATCTGAAGAGAAGAGACTTCACCATAAATGCCATGGCGTACAGCCACAGCAAGGGCATAATAGATATGTTTGGCGGTGTGCAGGATCTTAATGACAAGGTTATAAGAGCTGTCGGTGTGGCAAGGGACAGATTCGATGAGGATGCACTTAGGATACTCAGAGCCATAAGATTTGCGGGACAGCTTGGATTTGACATAGAGAGGGATACCCGAAAGGCCATGATCATCCAGGCACAGTACCTCAAGGATATAAGTGCGGAGAGGATCAGGGTGGAGCTCACAAAGCTCCTTGTATCAGATCACCCGGACAAGCTGCTCGAGGCCTATGTTACAGGTATCACTGCATATATCCTTCCTGAATTTGACAAGATGATGGAGCAGCCACAGAACAACCAGTATCACAGATACAATGTGGGTGTACACTCCATTGAGGCGGTTAAAAATATAAGAGCTGACGTCACCATGAGATGGGCGGCGCTTCTCCACGATATAGGCAAGCCATCCACACACACTGTGGACGAGAATGGAACAGATCACTTTTACGACCACCAGATCGCGGGAGTTCCACTGGCGGAGGCGGTTCTCAGAAGACTGAAGTTTGACAACAATACCATCAAGGACGTGTGCAAGCTGGTGAGATGGCATGACTTTGGCATGGGCTGCGTTCCGAAGAAGAATACCATCAGGAAGCTTCTCGGAGAGGTTGGAAAGGATTTCTTCCCATATATAATCGAGATCAAGAAAGCCGATATGGCTGCCCAGAGCGATTACAAGCTGGAGGAGAGACAGAGCCAGCTTGCGGAGCTTGAGAAGAAATATGAAGAGATCGTGGCAGATGCTGACTGCGTCAGGATCAAGGACCTCAAGGTAAATGGCGGAGACCTCATAAAGCTGGGAATAAAGCCGGGACCTCAGATGGGCGAGATACTTCAGAAACTGCTGGATATGGTTATAGAAGACCCGGAGAAGAACGACAGGGAATATCTGCTGGATCAGGTAAAGCAGATGTAGGCATCAGCGATACCCGTCGTAAAACAGACAAATAAAAAGTTACAACTTAAGAATGAAACTTAACATCCCCTCATACAATTACTTAGCAGGCAGTTATGCTGCCAAGAGATGGTTGTAGGAGGGGGTTTTTATTTGGCTGAAAAAATGGGTGAAGTGTATGAAGCATACGATATGGAAGTACAGGGAACGGGCAGAGGCAGAGGTGCTGTGATCCTGATGACGGACAAGGGGGTCAGACAGGTGTCATCCCTGAATGGAACTGACGAGAGGCTTCAGCAGGAGAAGGAATTCAAGGATAAGATATATGAAAAGGGCTTCTGTAATATAGACCGGGTCGTGGCCAACAGAGAAGACGAGCTGGTGACCTGCGACAGGTATGGAAATCCATTTGTGTGCAGGGAATATTTCCAAGGGCGGGAGTGTAATGCATCAAGCATAAGGGATCTTGAGAAAGCAGTTATAAATCTGGCGTGGTTTCACAGAGCCGGAAGGGAACTGTACATGGAGGAGAATACGTCATACACAAAAAAAACTCCGGGAAATCTGGACAGAAAGGTAAATGAGCTTCGCAGGATAAGAAATTTTGTCAGCAGGAGAACCCTGAAGAATGACTTTGAGATGATGTACATAAAGACATTTGATTATTTTTACAGCCAGGCAGAGAAGTGCCTGTCGCTGTTTCAGGATAATTTCACATACAACGACAAATGGCTTGGCTATTGTCACGGCTCGTATAATTATCACAGCGTGATGTTCTGTGATGGATACATAGCAACCATAAATTTTGACCGGTTCCATGTGGGATACCAGCTCATGGATCTGTACCAGTTTCTCCGCAAAGCCATGGAGAAGAACAGGTATGATATCGCCATGGCGAAGGACATTCTGAGTGCGTACAGTCAGATCAATTATCTTGAACATGAGGATTATGAATTCATATATCTTATGTACAGTTTCCCGGAGAAGTTCTGGAAGATAAGTAACCGGTATATGAACACCAGAAAGAGCTACATATCCCCGGTTTTGATGGAAAAACTCCAAAAAGTTATCGAAGATGACCAAGAAAAGCTCAAAATTTTGAGTGAAATTAACGATACCTATGGACTTCACAAGCTGACAAATTAAGAGTATAATGTTGGGGCGTGGATAATAATTGAGTTAGACACGTGATACTGAATTGTGATGTATTTTACAGATGGTTTTTTCGTGTGTGTGTTTTCCATTTGTAGGATGCTCTATGGGTAACATAAAGCAATAGATTTCACAGGAGGCAAAATGATGAGCGATTATAATTACAAGGACGTGTATGAGCAGTGGGTGAACAATCCTTTGTTTGGTCAGGAAACCAAGGATGAGCTCTTAGCGATCAAGGACGACGAGAAAGAGATAGAAGAAAGATTCTATTGTGATCTTGTATTTGGAACAGCTGGACTTCGAGGCATCATCGGAGCTGGTACTAACAGAATGAACATATATGTAGTGCGCAAGGCTACACAGGGACTTGCAAACTACATCATCAAGGCGGGCAAGCAGGACAAAGGTGTGGCAATAGCTTATGATTCAAGAAGAATGTCACCTGAGTTCTCTATGGAGGCAGCTCTCTGCCTGGCAGCAAATGGCATAAAGGCTTACAGATTCGAGTCACTTAGACCGACACCTGAGCTTTCATTTGCAGTGAGATATCTGGACTGTGTAGCTGGTATCAATGTAACAGCATCACACAACCCACCAGAGTACAATGGATATAAGGTATACTGGGAGGATGGCGCACAGATCACACCACCTCATGACCAGGGAATCATGGCCGAGGTAAAGGCCATCACAGATTTCGCAGATACAAAGACCATGGACATGGTAGAGGCAAAGAAGAAGGGGCTTCTTGTAACTATCGGTTCAGAGGTTGATGACGCATACATGGGCGAGCTCAAGAAGCTCATCCTCAATCAGGATGCAATTGACAAGTATGGCAAGGATCTCAAGATAGTGTACACACCACTTCACGGAACAGGCAACATCCCTGTAAGAAGGATTCTTAAGGAGATCGGTTTCGAGAATGTATATGTGGTACCAGAGCAGGAGCTTCCGGATGGAGAGTTCCCAACTGTTGAGTATCCAAACCCGGAGGCAAAGGAAGCATTTACACTGGCACTCAAGCTGGCAAAGGAAGTCGACGCAGATCTCGTTCTTGCAACAGACCCTGATGCGGACAGACTTGGATGCTACGCAAAGGATTCCAAGACAGGTGAGTACAAGGTATTCACAGGAAATATGTCAGGAAGCTTACTCTGTGAGTATGAGGTGAGCCAGATGAAGGAGAAGAATGGCAGCCTTCCGGCAGACGGAGCAATCATCAAGACTATCGTTACTACCAACATGGTAGATGCTATAGCAAAGTATTATGGAACAGATCTCATCGAGTGTTTCACAGGTTTCAAGAACATTGGCCGTGAGATCCTCAGATTTGAGCAGACAGGCAAGGGAACATACCTCTTCGGATTCGAGGAGAGCTACGGATGCCTGATTGGAACCCACGCAAGAGACAAGGATGCCGTTGTTGCAACTATGGCTCTCTGTGAGGCAGCAGCTTACTACAGAGGTCAGGGCAAGACTCTCTGGGATGCGATGATGGATATGTACGAGAAGTACGGATATTATGTAGATGATATCAAGACCGTAACACTCAAGGGTGTTGAGGGATCAAAGAAGATCGGACACATCATGAATATCCTCCGTGCAAATGTACCTGAGGAAGTAGCAGGATACAAGACCAGAGTGGTACGTGATTATCGTCTTGAGTATATAAGGAATATCGAGACAGGTGAGGTTAAGCCTACCGGATTCCCGAATGCCAATGTACTCTACTACGAGCTTGAGAACGATGCATGGCTTGCGGTAAGACCTTCAGGAACTGAGCCAAAGATCAAGTTCTACTACGGAATCAAGGGTTCATCATACGATGAGGCACAGAAGGAGTCAGCAGCATTTGGTGACAAGGTCATGGATCTTATCTACGATATACTTGAAAAGTAATAAAGAAAAATAATCATAAACAAACGGATTGTTACAGTGACGTATAATATACGGTCACAATGTAGCAGTCCGTTTTTTATTTTAAAATAAATTAAGTATACAAAGGAGGTAAACTGCTCTTATTATATGGGCAAAGACAGTGGGAGAATAGATTATGACAGAGAGTGTAAAGAAAAATAAAGAAATCAGGACAAATCGGTATTTCTGGATCGCATGCATAGTGCTGGTGTTACTGCAGTATGGACTGTGCATCCACTACGGGCTTAAGAGACAGTATCTGTTTTGTGATGAGGTGTACAGCTATGGCCTTGCAAACTCCACGGACAAGACTTTTCTCCATCCGGGAGAGGACAACACGCCACTTGATGAGTGGGTGACGGGGTCATATTTTGAGAACTATATGAATTATAACGATGATTCATTCAACTACAGTGCGGCATACAGAAATCAGGAAAATGATGTCCACCCGCCGGTATATTATATGCTGCTGCATACGGTGTGCTACTTTTTCAAAGGAGCGGGATACAGTGCAGTTCCGGGAATAGTGCTCAACCTCATACTCCTGATATTTGTGGATATTCTTCTGTTGTATGTGGCGGCATATCTGCTTGGAAACAGATGGTATGGACTGATGGCGGCAGCTCTGTGGGGCGTATCATCGGTGGGCATAAGCAACTGTATGCTCATACGGATGTATCTTCTTCAGACCTTGAATGTATTGCTGCTGACGGCGGTTCATGTATATATACTGAGACATAAAAAGAAGATGACCGTGCCGTATTTTATATTGCTGGCACTGGCGGTCATGTTCGGCGGACTCACACACTATTATTTCTACTTCTATGTTGCCGGACTTGGATTGTGTGTATGTATATACCTGCTGTATATGCGAAAGGTAAAGCAGATGTTTGCGTATGGCTTTAGTCTTGTTGCTGGATTTGGTGCGGCAATAGCGGTATTTCCCGCGACGATAAAGCACATATTTGGTTACAGGGGAAGCTATGCTACCGATAATCTGATAGGACTTTCCGGTCACAAATTCTTATATTATATCAGTTATATAAACAGGTCGTATTTTGCAGGACTGCTTCCGCTGATCGTGCTTGTGGCACTGGTGCTCATCGTGGCAAGGATAGTGCTTTCATTTGTGGATATAAGGATATCCTTGGTCAGGAAAAATGATGGATTATCCTACAGAGTATGTACACACAGGAGAGATATAGATGCGGACAGAGCAGGATGTATAGAGTCACGCTCACTGTTATTGGCGGGGGTTATCGTGGCCGACGCCGTTCTTGCATTTGTGGGAATACAGGGGTCCGAGCTTGTAAATGCAAGATATATCTACTCGGCACTTCCTATAGTGGCTGTGTTTATGATATGGTGTATGATGAAGCTGGTTCCAGTAATAACCAGGAAGAGATGTGCAGTTGTAACCGCTGTCATATGCCTTGCATTATGTGCAGGCAGTATAGCTGTAAAGGGTGTAGACTGGCAGTACAGGGGCTACAGCGACTGGAGCACAGCCTTGGAGGAGATGAAGGGACAGGACTGTATCATACTGTGTCACGGAGATGGCAAATGGAACAACGTGTACGCGGGAATGAACGTATTTTCCCAGATGGGAAGATGCCGGTATGTGTACGAGGATGATATAGACAGCATCGCTGATCTGGTGAAGGACTGCGGCGATGAGATATATGTGGCAGTCATCAATGATCCAAAATTTGAAGAGAAAAAGATACACAAGATGACTGAGAAAATAGCAGAGATAACAAAGTATACAAAGAAATCTATAGAATACAGATTTTCAGGAATACGAATTTATAAATTTAAAGCAGGTGAAACAAAATGAAAAAAGTTAGTTTGATAATTCCATGCTATAACGAAGAGCAGGCTCTTCCGATATTTGCAGGGGAGCTGGACAAGGTGAGACAGGAACTCAGACAGTATGATTTTGAGGTTCTTATGGTAAATGATGGTTCGTCGGATAAGACTCTTGAGACCATGAAAAAGATCTCAGAGGAATACGATTATTTCAAGTATTTGTCATTTTCCAGAAACTTTGGTAAGGAGGCTGCAATGTATGCGGGCTTCTGCAATGCAGATGGGGATTACGTGGCGGTGATGGATGCCGACATGCAGGATCCGCCAAGTCTGCTCCCGGAGATGCTCGGTATACTTGAGCAGGGAGAATATGACAGTGTGGCGACCAGAAGAGTCACCAGAAAGGGCGAGCCGCCGATAAGATCTTGGTTTGCGCGGATGTTCTACAAGATCATCAACAAGATATCCGACGCCGATGTCGTGGATGGCGCCAGGGATTTCAGGCTTATGAAGGCAGAGATGAAGGATGCCATCGTGTCGATGTGCGAGTACAACAGATTTTCCAAGGGAATATTTGGCTGGATCGGGTTCAGGACAAAATGGCTGGAATACGAGAATGTGGAGAGAGTTGCGGGCGAGACGAAGTGGAACTTCTGGAAGCTTTTCAAATACGCACTGGACGGAATAATCAACTTCTCCGAGGCGCCGATGAGTATAGCTTCAGGATTTGGAATATTTTGTACATTTGTCGCATTCGTCATGATGCTGTTCTTCTTCATAAGAAAGCTGGTGTGGGGAGACCCTGTTGCGGGATGGCCGTCACTTGTGTGCATCATACTGTTTGTATCAGGACTCCAGTTCCTGTGCATAGGAATAATGGGTAAATATATCGCCAAGACATATATGGAGACCAAGGGAAGACCACATTATATAATTTCCGACACCAATAAAGACGACGTGAATAAGATAAATTGATAACATTATGAAGCTGTATTGTGATGGAATGGTTATGATACAGCTTTATTTGGATGATAAGACGTTTTATGTAATATTTACATCCGTTACAGGTACATATAGTTGTAATTTGACTACTTGATAGCTTATAATTTAGATGATACTGTTTTAGTCAAATGGGGCTTATGTTTGGTAGACATGGGGGTAACATGCAATGAATCTTACAGTAAAATGTCCATCCTGCGGCGGTGTTGTGGTACTGAATCCTAAGACGAGGCAGCTGCAGTGTACGCAGTGTGATTCGGTGATCAGCAGAGGCATAGGAGAAGAAAACTCTGCCATGGTCAGGAATGAGGATGGAGAGCTTGTAGATAAGAGAAGCTATAAGGCAATTCAGAAGATTGCCAGAATAAAAAGATACATAACTGATGCCACGGATACGATATACACATTGGATGAGATCAATATTGGAAAGGATGATGAATCACCAAGGTATATGGATATGAATCTATATGAATGTACATCCTGTGGTGCAAGACTTATGGTGAAATCCACGGAAACTTCCAGTTTCTGTGCGTATTGCGGGCAGCCGATGATATTGGTTGACAGAGTTAAGGATGAACTGGAGCCGGACCTTATTATTCCATTTGGAATTTCTCAGAAGAGAGCAGAACAGCTTATACGTGACAGGTTCTGTAAGGGGTGGTTTGTTCCGGATGAGATAAAGAAATTTGAGATTGATAAGATACGAGGAATATATATACCATATTGGCTGGCATCTTATCATGTTAGAAAAAAGCTCAAGTATGTATTTCAGGAGAATGAAAAAGGCGAGCGCGTTAGTAATTATGAAAAATGCTTTGGTTCTATAGCAGCAGTTGCACAGAAAACTGCAGACAAAACAGTCACACACAATTGTATGAGAGATTGTGAGTGTACAGTTCCAAGGGTACCTGGTGATGCAACAAGAAGATTGAATGATCACATTTCGGCAAGACTGGAGCCTTATGATTTAGAGAAGGCTTTGACGTTTTCTCCAGAATATCTGTCCGGATTTTACACGGACAGGTACGATGTACCAGCTGCCGAGATCGCAGCCGTTGCAAAGAGAAAGAGCAATGATGCGGTGAAGGAAGAGATGATGAGCGATGTTCCGAAAAACGCCCGGATTACTGAGGAAAAAACGGATATAAAGATGACAGATATCGAGTATGCATTGCTGCCAGCGTGGTTCATGACTTTTCGTTATCAGGGAATACTCTATACCGTGGCGGTGAATGGGCAGACCGGCAAGGTCGTGGGAAATGTCCCATCCAACAGATTTAAGGTTGGGGCATCCATAGCGATACTTATGACAGTGATGGTTGTGCTTTGTACATATGTATCTGTATTTGTTGGGGGACTTATGACGGATCTGTATAGGATAAGTGCAGGTGTGGGTGATTCAGGTGGAGCTTTTATGGTTTTTTCCGTGTATGTGGCCGGAGTTATATATAGTTTGGTGAGTTTCTGGCGTGCGATCAACAAGCTTCACAGATCTAGAATAGATATTCACAGATTCAGAAGCTATGGCACTATAGAATACGTTAAGGAAAGGCAGGATAAGACATGGGTTCGATAGTATTTTTGTATGTTGCAATAGGTATCGTGTGCGGGATATGCTTAACGGTATCCATAGTGATTTCTGCTCTTGTAAGATCCAACAATATTGGACAGAATGAGGAGAAGAAAGCGGAATACGTTGATTATACTACATTTGTGTATCATGCAAAGTATGACAGCCACAGCCCGATTAACTATTTCGATGGATATTATAAGGATTGAGTCAGATCCTTCGATATCGCACAGAAGTTTATAGAGCAATGATATGATGACAAAACCAGGGGGATTTGGTATCATATTTTTGATATATTTTCACACAGGCAAAGGAATTGGAGGTAACAGGAATGAACGAGAATCAGGATCAGCAGTTTGGTCAGCCACAGGGAGAACAGCAGGTGGCAGATCAGGCACAGACAAATCAGCAGGCGGCGGAGAACAGCCAGCCACAGGCAGATCAGCAGGCAGCGGCTTACAGCCAGCCGCAGATGAGTCAGCAGGGAGTGTACAATCAGCAAGGCTATGGCCAGCAGATGAACCAGCAGGGTGCATACAATCAACAGGGTTACGGCCAGCAGATGAACCAGCAGGGTGCATACAACCAGCAGGGCTACGGTCAGCAGATGAACCAGCAGATGTATAATCAGCAGGGTTATGGCCAGCAGATGAACCAGGGAGCATACAATCAGCAGGGCTACGGTCAGCAGATGAACCAGCAGATGTATGGTCAGCAGGGCTACGGCCAGCCACAGATGAACCAGCAGATGTACGGCCAGCAGGGCTATGCACAGCCACAGCCGAAGAAGCCATCAGCAGTGGGCAATATGATAAATGATCTTCTCAAGAATGTGATAGGTCTTTTCAAGAGCCCTGCAGATACAGCGGGTGAGATGGTTCAGAGTGACAACATGGTTCCTGGCGGAATACTTGCAGGAGTAAATGCCATCCTCTCACTTATATTTGTAACTGTCGGATTCCTCATAATGGGATTTGACTTTGGCGATTCAATAGCAAAGGGATTCTACATGTTCTTCTTCACTATAATCGCAGCAGTCATCATGACAGCAGCGGTATTTATCGCCGGAGGAATTATATTCAAGGGTGGAATCACATTTGGAAAAGCACTTAACGCCGTTGGTGTATTTGCACTTTATGAGGCAATAGCAATGGTTGCAGGAATCATATTTGAGATCATCTCAGCACTCTTCCACAAGGTTGATTTCCTCAGCGGAATCATCGGAGGCTTTGGATACATACTCTTCCTCGGAATAAGCCTTTGCGGAATCGTGATCGCAGCTCATGCGTTATTCGATAACCTTGAGACAAATGACAACTCAAAGATATTTGCAGTTATCGCTGCTATAGTTATCTCAGTATTCCTCATCACTGTTATAGATAACATCGCAGAAAAGATATTCAGTGACAGCGCAACATGTGCAGAGCAGGTACTCAGCTACTTCAAGAACGCTGCAACAGTATTTGGTTACCGTCACTGGTAAGACATAATTTATAGATATTTTACAGGAAGCAGACAGATCTGAAAATTGACAGGTTTGTCTGCTTTTGTTAAAATATAAAGGTGTTTTTGGTGTTAACTTATATAAAAGGGTGGCAAAGATATGGTAAAGGAAAGGACGGGTTATGGTAAGAAAGGTTGGTTTAACTGACAGTGTTGGTTTTGCTTGTCTGGAAGATCTACAGTTGTCGAACTCCTATATGTGGGGTACCGCAATCAGTCTGGACTATTGTGGCAGAGAGGATTGTATAAAAGGCTGGAAGTTTGGTCCATACGTCAGAGAATCATATGTTATCCATATGGTAAAGAAGGGCAAGGGTACATTTACAATTGCAGGGAAGACTTATGAACTGGGACCTGGACAGGCGTTTATCATCAGACCTGGTGAGGAGACTACTTACAGGGCTGACGATGATGATCCATGGAGCTACATGTGGGTTGGATTTCATGGCTACAGAGCTGAAGATTTTATTGAGGCGATGGGGTATGTAAAGGGCTCACCTATCATCAAGATAGAGCAGATGGATACGTGTGCAGAATGTATCAACAAGATGCTCGAATATTCCCAGATCACACGTATAAACGAGGTGAAGAGAATGAGTGCACTGATGCTTCTCTTCGCAACCATTATGGAGGATAATGCCTCCGATGCGCAGGAAGATGATAACATTGAGTATCCAAGTAAGATATATGTAAAGGCTGCTGTCGACTTCATAACAGAGAAGTACATGAACAAGATCAAGATCGATGACATTGCGGATTTCATAGGAATCAGCAGAAGTCATCTGACAGGAAGCTTCAAGAAGGAGATGGGTGTATCTCCTCAGGAGTATCTTATCAACTTCAGATTGGAGAAAGCTGCAAGTCTTCTCCGGTCATCAAAGGAACAGATCAATATAATCGCATATCAGTGTGGTTATGAGGATTCTCTTTCTTTCTCCAAAGCATTCAAGCAGAAGTTTGGAATGAGTCCTAAGTCATTCAGGAATCTTGAGGTTGAGCTTGAGACGAAGGATGCCAAGTTTGGACATGAGGCTTCGAAGCTGTAAGATATAATTGAATCAAAAAATTTGAATTAAGCAAAAGGCGGGTGTGCGATTTGTCGCACATCCGCCTTTGCTGTATTTACGATATACGGTAAAAACTACTGTCTGCCATGATATGAATTGTCAACGATAAGCTTCTTGGTCACCTTTGTGGATTCGGGATTATCCTCATCTGATTCAGATGTCTGGTCATCGCTGTGCATCCATGAAGCAGGATCGTCGTCCGTGTACTTCTTTGTGACCTCATCCAGATATGGGGTGAATGCCTTCAAAAACATGAATGATGATACATATGCTATAAGGCCAAAGCCACATACTATAAACACGAATATACCTACCATGAATACCTGAGTGCTGGATAGCAGAACATATGCAGGCAGAGTGTAGAGAACCATGATCACTATTGTAAATATGAAGTTCTTGGCCGCCAGGTAAATGGACTGCAAGAGAAGGTTCTTCAATGTGTTCTTAAATGCACTTATGACAGGGAACAGGTAAATTGCGATGAAGCATGTCAATATCATAAGCACGACACTGGTGTAGTACATGAGCTTGTTCTCCTGTGGACCACCCTTGCCAAAAAGGTTGAAATCCAGAGTGAATATAAATGATATAAGAAGGAATAGCAGCCATGAAATCGTTGACTGTTTGAAATTATCCTTGAAGCCTTTGAAGAATAATTTCACTACACCTCCATTTTCGCCTGTCCTCTGCTTCTTTAACAGAGTGAAATACATTGCGCTCATGGAAGCTCCCATGGTGACTATGGGAATACTACACAATATAAATAGAATGTTCACTATTATAATATCGCCGAGCGTTCCAAAAAATCTGGAAAACCAGCCGTCACTGTTGAAAATGTTCATAAAATTCCTCCTGATGTAAAAAGTGATAATATCGTTTGTTTAACTATAGCACAAAAAGGTATGCCAATATATAGCGAATTTTACAATTTACCATAGGTATTCTACATTTTACCATAAAATAGCACAAAAACAGCGAACTTAACTACTTAAAAATATACATTTGTGACAAAAACCCATGATATTTTGACATTTTTCCATGTGAAAATGTTCACCAAAATTTTATAAGTCAATCATAGAAAGCACACAGAACGCCGTAAGGCGAACCGGCAGAACAGGACGCAGAATTCAGGGTATGAAAGAGAATGTGGGTGTCGTAAATCCTGCCGGTGATGTAAAAAGGAGGAAGGTTTTATGAGAAGAACATTAAAGAAAACAGTAGCAGTTGGACTTGCAGCAGCAACAGCATTTTCACTTTGCGCATGTGGCGGAAGCGGCGACGGAAGCAAGAGCGGCAGCAAGGATTCACTTGAGGTAGTTATCTGGGATAACAACCAGCAGAAGGGTCTGCAGCAGATATGTGATCTCTTCACAGAAGAGACAGGCATCAAGGTTGATGTACAGGTTAAGGAGTGGGATTCATACTGGACACTTCTTGAGGCTGGAGCATCAGGTGGAGATATGCCGGATGTATTCTGGATGCACTCCAACAACTCACAGATGTACATGAAGAACAACAAGCTCTTAAAGCTCGATGACTACATTGAGAAGAGCGATAAGGTTGATATGAGCAACTACATGCCAGAGATTACAGAGCTCTACACATATGATGGCTCATATTACGCAGTACCAAAGGATTACGATACAATCGCTCTCTGGTACAACAAGAAGATGTTTGATGATGCAGGACTTTCTTATCCAGATGAGACATGGACATGGGATGACCTCTATGAGGCAGCTAAGAAGCTCACAACTGGCGACAAGTACGGTTTCTGTATGAACACATCAAACGATCAGGACACATACTACAACATGGTTTACTCAATGGGCGGTTACATCGTAAATGATGATCACACAAAGTCAGGATACGATGATGCCAACACTATCAAGGCTATGGATTATGTAGGAAAGCTCCTCAAGGATTGCTGCCCACCGGCAACAACAATGTCAGAGACAGGTACAGACGTTATGTTCCAGTCAGGTACAGTAGCAATGATCACACAGGGTTCATGGATGACAGCAGGATTCCTTGACAACGAGTATCTCGTTGAGAACTGTGACGTAGCAATTCTTCCATACGACAAGACAACAGGTATGAGAACTTCTATCTGTAACGGACTTGGATGGGCTGCATCAGCAGACACAAAGAGACCAGATGACTGTTGGAAGCTTATCGAGTGGTTAGGTTCAAAGGAGATGCAGGAGAAGCAGGCTGAGCTCGGTGTAACAATGTCAGCTTACAACAACACATCAGATAAGTGGGTTAACTGCACAGACAAGTTCAACCTCAACGCTTACCTTGATATCACAAAGGATTCAACAGTTTCAGGTGTTACAAATGAGCTCGTGCTCAGACCTTACACATACAATTCAACAGTATGGTCACAGGCAGCACAGACATTTTTCGCAGATGCATGGGCAGATCCATCAAAGATGGAGCAGTCATGTAAGGACTTCGCAGTTCAGATGAACCAGTACATCGATGAGGAAGACAAGTAATCCTACAGAGCATTTATAAGATAACATAACAGTGGGTAGGATGAAGGTCCTGCCCATTGCTTACCAGAAACAATGGGGTGTTAATTACAGTATAAATGATAAGAGGAGGGATTTTATGTCAGATAACAACAAGAAAGTTGAAGAAAAAGCGGCTGAGATAATTCAGGCTACAGAGACACAGACAGTTAAGCCGGCAGCAGCAGAAAATAAAGAGTTCAAGAAAAAGAAGTCAACAACATGGGAAAGAAACCAGCGCAAATGGGGCTGGGCATTCATCCTCCCAACAATGATAGGAATCATCGTACTTAACTTATGGCCTATAGTACAGACAATATATCAGTCATTCTGTAAGGTTGGATCATTCGGAGATTCATCATTTGCAGGATTTGCAAATTACAAGAAGATGTTTGCTGACCCTGAGGTATGGCAGTCACTTCTCAATACATTCAAGTATGCGATCATCGAGGTTCCATTCTCAATTGCAATTGCACTTATACTTGCAGTATTCCTGAATCGTAAGATGCATGGAAGAACAATATACAGAGCAATATTTTTCCTGCCAATGGTAGTTGCACCAGCAGCCGTAGCCATGGTATGGAGATGGTTATACAATTCACAGTTCGGTCTGTTAAACCACATCCTTGGTGCAAAGATCGAGTGGATATCCAATCCAAAGATCGCATGGATTTCAGTTGCAATCATCGGTGTATGGTCGATCATTGGTTACAACATGGTTCTGTTCCTTGCAGGACTTCAGGAGATACCTAAGGATTACTACGAGGCAGCAGATATTGACGGAGCATCAGGAGTAAGATCATTCTTCAAGATCACTCTTCCACTTCTCTCCCCTACAGTATTCTTCGTACTCGTAACAAGAGTAATCGGAGCACTTCAGGTATTCGACCTTGTATACATGGTAATGGATATTTCCAATCCGGCCCTCAAGAAGACAGAATCCATCGTATATCTGTTCTACCAGTACTCATTCCAGAATGGTAACAAGGGTTATGGATCAGCAATAGTAGTTCTTCTTCTCGCAGTCATCATGGTACTTACAGTATTCCAGATGATCGGTCAGAAGAAGTGGGTTCATTATAACTAGGAAGGGGGAATCGATATGACAAGAGGCGTACAGTTTAAGAGAAGAATGCAGAGATTATTGATTCACCTCATTCTGATCATATTCTCAATCATTATGATAGTGCCATTTGTATGGATGACACTCACAGCATTTAAGACAGTAACAGAGGCAACTTCGGTAAGTCCATTCGTAATATTCCCATCACAGTGGCGTACAGACGCGTTCACTACTGTTTGGAATAATATGAACTTCCTTGTTCTCTACAAGAACACATTACTGCTCATATTCTTTAGAGTTGTGTGTGCATGTCTCACAGCAACACTCGCAGGATATGCATTTGCAAGACTTAAGTTCAAGGGCAGAGACTTTATGTTCTCCCTGATACTTTTCCAGATGATGATTCCTTCACAGATATTCATCATCCCACAGTTCCTGATGATCAGTAAGATGGGACTGACAAATACAATGTTCGCCCTGGTATTCCCAGGTATCGTAACAGCGTTTGGTACTTTCCTGCTCAAGCAGGCTTACATGGGACTTCCTGGAGATCTCGGGGAGGCAGCAAGACTTGACGGATGTAACATTCCAAAGACATTCGTGTTCGTTATGGCTCCACTTGCAAGATCATCGATGGTTGCCCTCGGTATATTCACAGCAGTGTTCGCATTCAAGGATCTGATGTGGCCACTGGTTGTAAACAGCAGTGCAAACAAGATGCCGCTCTCAGCAGCTCTTGCAACAATGCAGGGACAGTATCAGTCCAATTATCCACAGCTGATGGCTGCATCTCTTATATCATGTATACCAATGATCGTTATATACCTGATATTCCAGAAGCAGTTCGTAGAAGGTATTGCAACATCAGGTGGAAAGCTCTAAAGAAAGTTAAAGAAGATATTATATATGACCACAGGGTGACGTCGGTTACTGACGCCACCCTTGTGAAATATATCGTAAATACGAAGTATTTACGATGCTGCAGACGCCGCGCGAAGCGCCTCCCATGCGTCTGTTCCAAAATATATCGTAAATACGAAGTATTTATGATGCCGTGGACGCCGCGCGAAGCGCCTCTCATGCGTCCACTCCAAAATATATCGTAAGTGCGAAACAAAAGGAGGACGTCTATGAAAAAGCCGATAATCACGGAAGAAGAAAAACAAAAGATCAAAGAGATGGACTCCATACGCAAAAAAATAGGATATATCTGGGATTATTACAAGCTTTGGATAATCGGTGCGGTCGTTCTCGTGGGACTTGTAGTGTATTTCACTGTTGTGTTTGCAACGAGGGAGGACAAGCCGATACTGGATGTTGTCCTTGTGAACAACTACGATGATGTTTCAGAGGACTGCAGGCTGACACAGGGGTTTGTGTCGTATGTAGGGGAAGAAAATCTCCCGGGAAGGGTTACATTTGACAACAATGCATTTTTTAATCTGGCAAATAACTCAGATTATAAGAACAGTTACTATATGAAGGTGCTGGCATACCTTGAGGCGGACACTGCTCAGGCAGTCTTGTGCCAGTATGACAATCTCATAGGTCTGGCGAAGAGCGGCAGACTTGCAGACCTGTCGGATGAGAAGGTCGGCGATATATATGATAAGTATAAGGATAGGATAATTTATTACGAGGATGAAGAGGGGAAGAAGATACCTGTCGGAATAGATGTATCTGAAGGATACAAGGCGGCAGGACTTACTGAGTACACAGATGGCAAGGCATATATTGGATTGTCAGCATATGCGGCGGATTATGGATATGTGGAGAAATTTGTGGACTACATGGTGGAACTTGGAATACAATCCGGCGGAGCCGGTTGTAGATAAATTATGAGGAAAGATCAGTCAAATGAAATTTGGCTGTAGAGAAACTGGAGATCACGAAAAGGAGGACTTGGGCATGGCAATATTGATAAATGAAGAGAAAAAGCTTTTCACATTGAACACCAAAAATACTACATATCAGATGAAGGTGATCGACTATGGGTATCTGGCTCATCTGTATTATGGCAAGAAAATGGACGGGGATATGTCATATGTCATAACTCATTACGATAGAGGATTCTCAGGCAATCCTTATGAAGCACAGGAGCACAGAGAATTCTCTCTAGACAACATTCCACTGGAATATAGCTGCTACGGCAACGGAGATTTCAGGACTCCGGCATTCAACATAAAGGACATAGAGGGAATACATGGATGTGATCTCAGATATGTTTCATATGAGGTGATGGACAGTAAGTATAGTCTCAAGGGACTTCCTGCTGCTTACACAAATGACGGCGAGAAGGGTGAGACCCTTAAGATCGTTCTTCAGGATCCTCAGGTGGGAGTGGAGGTTGATCTTCTGTATGGAATTATAGAGGATAAGGATCTGATCACAAGATCAGCTATAGTCAGAAATATAAGCGATGCGGATATATTTGTGGCAAAGGCATCAAGTATGAGCCTGGATTTTGTGACAGGTGATTATGATCTCATCCACTTCCACGGAAGACATGCTATGGAGCGCATGTATGAGAGAGAAGCTATAAATCATGGTGTGAAGAAGATCGGAAGCACAAGGGGTACATCAAGCCATCAGCACAGCCCATTTGTGGTTATAGCAGGCAAGGATGCGAATGAGGATGCAGGTGACTGCTATGGAATCTCATTTCTCTACAGCGGAAGCTTCAACTGTGAGGTTGAGAAGGATCAGACAGATCAGGTGAGACTCAATATGGGTGTTCAGGATGAGATGTTTGAGTATGTGCTCTATCCTGAGAGCGAGTTTGTGGCACCTGAGGTAGTTATGGTTTATTCACCTGATGGATTTGCTGACATGTCACATAAGATGCATGACGTTGTGAGATACAATATCTGCCGCGGTGAGTACAAGACAAAGAGGAGACCTATTCTCATCAACAGTTGGGAGGCAGTATACTTCGATTTCAATGGTGATGATATAGTTAATATAGCAAAGCAGGCTTCAGAGCTCGGCGTTGAGATGCTGGTTCTGGATGATGGCTGGTTCGGTGTGAGAAATGACGACAAGTCAGGTCTCGGCGACTGGTTTGTAAATGAGGATAAGATGGGCGGCCCTATGGCTGATGTTGTCAAGAGGGTTAAGGATCTCGGCATGAAGTTCGGTATCTGGATCGAGCCTGAGATGGTATCCGAGAAGAGCGAGCTGTTCAAGGAGCATCCGGATTATGCATTTGTGATCCCTGGAAGAAAGCCTGTCATGGGAAGAAGCCAGCTCAATCTGGACTTCTCAAGAAAAGAGGTCGTAAACTGCATATTTGACCAGATGACAGCAGTGCTGGACAAGATAGATGTTGATTACATAAAGATGGATATGAACAGAAGTATACTGAACGTATACTCCATGACCGAAGGAATCCAGAACAATGGAACTATCCTCTACAAGTATGTACTCGGTGTATATGACTTCATGGAGAGACTTCAGGCAAGATATCCAAAGATGTTCATCGAGGGCTGCAGCGGTGGCGGTGGAAGATTTGACGCCGGAATGATGTATTACACACCACAGATCTGGTGCAGTGATGACACAGATGCCATCTGCAGACTTGACATACAGTATGGAACTTCATTTGGCTATCCTATATCGGTGGTTGGTTCACACGTATCAGCGGTTCCAAATCATCAGACAGGCAGGACAACTCCATTCAATACAAGAGCCGTTGTTGCCATGGCAGGAAGCTTTGGCTACGAGCTTGATCTGAACAAGGTCAGCGATGAGGAGAAGGAAGAGGTAAAGGCTCAGGTAGAAAACTACAAGAAGTACTGGGATCTTCTTCATAATGGACTTTACTACAGACTGACGGATGCGGATAAGAGCAAAGGTGTAGCTGCATGGTCATTTGTCGCAAGGGACAAGTCAGAGACCCTTGTCAATATCGTGACGGTGGAGAGCTTCTGCAATGCCCCTGTACCTTTTGTCAGAGTAAAGGGACTTGATGTGGATGCCACATATGTTGACGAGGAGACCGGCGCAGAGTACAGCGGACAGGGACTTGACCAGATAGGACTTCCTGTACCACTCAAGTTCGGCGAGTACAATGCTTACCAGATCCATCTGGTTAGAAAGTAAAATTGCATAAGTGATATTGTGTTATTTATACATAATTATTAATTATATTGTATTAAATTACAGCTTCATGATAATATGAGGCTGTAATTTTTTGTGCTTATATATTCGGCATAAATGTGCTGAATATGTATGGGAGAAAAAGGGAGGTTACATATGAAATTGAAGGGGATAATGGCTGCGGCTGTAACTGTAGCCATGGTGTCGTCGTGCATTCATATACCGATGACGACTGCACAGGCACAGACTTTACTGTCAAATATGACAGCGTATGCCGTACAGATGAATGAAGCTGAGATATCAGCAGCTACAGAGGATATTTCAGAGCTTGAGGGTGACTATGGGGTTGTGAACATAGTTAATGGCAAGGAGAGTAAAATATCATTTGTCACGGATGAGACAGGATATTATGAGATAATATTGCAGGGAAGCCAGTCACGGCTGATGCTTCAGGAGACCTTGTATAACAGTAAGAGTAAGCGCCTTGCTACAGGTAAAAAGGATGGCAGTGGATGCTGCAGGCTGGTATACAAGTGCACTGCGGGGGAGAAATACATTCTTGGGTCTAAGTATGCCCGTTCTTATACAGTTTCCGAAAGTGCAAATATAAGCGTGAGAAAGCTTCCGGATGTGGCGGCAATAAAAATGGTGCCGGATAATACAACGATACTGGAGGGAACACCAGACTCCATAACATCGGCGTACGCAACGGTAACCTATTCCGGTGGAAAGGTGCGCAGTTCAGGTATCAGCGGCTCAGACTGTAAGATAGATGGAGTTACATACAGTCTGTGGGTGAAGGATTCCAAGGGAAGTTATTATTATGAGGGCGATGAAGGGGATATGGTATCGTATGCGGATGCGGAAAAACTTCCGGCCGGTACGTATACTGTTCAGCTTACAGATAAAATGGATAGTGAGCCGAACCAGTCGACCAAGATATACGATTCGTACACTGCAAAGGTGCAGACTCCTGCTGAATATTTTGTAGGAAAAAGGAATATCAGTGAGACGGATACCTACGCATATGATACCAGGGTGGACGGTTACGAGTATTACAGATTTATACCATCTGCAACTGCTGACTTTGTGTTTGAAGTAGATAAATCATCAACTGCATTTATAGATGTATATGATTCGGACATGGCGGTGGTTGAGACCGATAATGACAGGTATTCATTTGTCAAGGGAAAGACCTATTATGTCAGACTTTCAGGAACAACGGATGATGACAATGAAACATTGAATGAGGTCAGGCTCAAGGCAAAGAAGTATGCGGCACCTTCAGGGGTGACATTGAAGCTGGCAAAGAGCGAATGGGCAGCCGGAACGCCGATAAGCTTCATGAATGGTGCGAGCAGTACAATAAAGTATAATGATAAGTCCACGGAAAGCATAGATCTGACCGGTGGAAGTGGATACAGTAATGGAAACAGATATACAGTATATTATTCGTCATCTGATGATAACTGGAAAGAGTACGAATATGAAAAAGGTGTAAATCTTTCAGAGGGCGAGTACAAAGTAGCTGTGGGATATAATGCGGCTGAGGAAGATCAGGAGCTGCTCGGCACGGCAGTGCTTAAGGTAGTGTCCATAGACAAGCTGAGCGCAGGACAGCTCTCCGAAGGTGACAACAATGTGAGTGTCGGAACGGATGAGTATGACAAGGCCTATTACAGTTTTGTCATGCCATTTGACGGAAGTGTGGTAATAGAAAGCGACAGTCCTTATTGTGTATATGAGTCCGGTGATGAGGGCCCGGTAGAGGTTACAGGAAAACTTACTGGAGGCAGCACTTATTACGTAGGCTTGTATAATGAGTTATCTACTTCCAAGACAAATGTGAGACTGAGCTTTATTCCGAAAGTGACAGATATGATTGCTGTTCCCGAGAACACAGATTTCATCAGAATGGGCAGCTACGATAAGGATATCAGCAGTTATGTAGATGGAACCAGAGTAAAGATCTCGTATGCTGACGGAAAAACAGAGGAGCTGGTGTTTGACGATTCGGACAGTGTGGAAACCTCCAGAGGAGACGAGGTACGTGCTGAGATAGTTACAGATATGGAAAATGAGTGCCCTGTCGGAGCGGCACAGATTAGGATATACACACTGTATAGTGAGGACTCTTATGCATATGACATAGAGATAAAGGATATAGAGGATGTTGCTGCCGGAAGTCTTGCGGAGGGATCTAACCAGGTAAGTCTGTCGGAGAATGGCAGTGTATATTATACGTTTAAGCCTTCGACATCCGCCAGGTATACATTTGCCCCAGTGGGTGGCATGGAGATCTACAGCAAGATCGACGCTGACGATGAGACAATGTATGATCTGAAGAAACTTAGTGTATCGGATGGCGAGGCTGCACTTGAGAGCGGCAATACATACTATATCTGTCTCGATGGCGGAGTAGAGGACAAGTGGGGAGATACGCAGACCAGTTGGAGCATGAATGTGACAAGGGGAGAAACTTTGTCAAATTCAAAGATCAGTTCATGGAAGCTGAGAGATAACAGAACCTATGAATTCCTTCCAGATATGAAATTATCAGGTATCAAAAACCTTCTGGATAGAGAGACTCTTCAGTTTGTATATGATGATGGCAGTGTAAAAGAGGCCAGTGTCGGTGACAGCGAGGATAATGAGCTGATCACGAGTACATGGTACAGATATAACGAGAAAACTGGAAAGTATGTCGAGATCGCAGGCCTTGGCAGCAGGGTTGATACAGGCAGATACATGGTTGAACTTGCAATCGATGGTGCGGATGGCATGGATACGGTTGAGATACCATTTGCAGTGAAGACTGCACAGAGCATGAGCCTTGGAACATGGGACGGCTCAAAGACGCTGGATATTTCCGGCGACAGATATATGTATGTATATAAGGTAAGTGCCCAGGCGGGTTCGTATGTGGTATCCGCTGATGAGAAGATCGATGGCATCAGGATTTTAGATGCAAATGGAACAGAGATAACGACTAACAACGTGGCTTATTCATCTGATGGATTTGGCAGTGCGGGATTTGACACAGCAGGCGGGGATCTGTATGTATGTGTGTATCCGGGAAAAAATGTAAATAAATGCGGCGTGACAATGAAGGAGATCGTCAAGGCTGTAAGCGTAAGCACAACCGTTTCTAAGACTGAATATCTGAGGGAATTTGATGAGCTTAAGGGTAGCATAAAAACCGTTGTCACATATTCTGATGGAAGCACCAGAACATTTGATGCGGATGACGATGATACAAGCTATACGATCACGAAAAACGGCAGGGTGAGCAGCTATTTAAGCATCGACACGATAACAGAACAGACCGGATCATATGAGATAATACCTTACATATGGGGAATGGCTGACGATTGTGAAGTTCAGGGAGCATCATTTGATGTCGTGGATCTGAATGTGGATGAGCTGGAGTACCTGATATCAGGTGAGCCTGCGGTGCTTTCAGGTGTTGAGAACACTGGGGATGTAAAGCTGTACAGATTTGATATTGCGTCAGATGGAGTGGTATCCCTTCAGAGACAGGGCTTTGAGCTTAAGGGTATATATACCATTGAGGATGATGGCAGCTTTTCAGATACATATAGCAGTGGAGATGCTTTCTCTCTGAAAAAGGGAAGCTATATTATAGCACTCTATGCGAGAGAGAAAGATGATCAGATAACATTTACATATCACGATTCGTATGTGACAGGTAATGGAAAAATAACACCGGGTCAGAAGACAACAGCGGATATAAGCTATGACGGAGAGGGCATCGAGTATGAATTTATCCCAACGGAGACCGGAGAGTACAGATTTACGGTGGACTGCGGAGATAATACAGTATACACCAGAATCTATGCTGATGGGGTTCTGGAAAAGACATACTCACGGAACGGCGGACAACTCATTATAGACAGGACATTTGAGGCGAACCGCAGTTATACATTCAGGATCAGCCTTGCGTCGCAGCAGACAGGAAGCGTGACGATCACTCCTGAGAAGGTGGAGGCAGAGGTAGAGAACGAGTACGATATCTCCGCTGTGAGCATATCAGGATGCAAGGTGAAGAAGACAGAGGACGGATACAGTGTAACCGGAGATATAGAGATAACATATGCAAATAATGAGAGCCAGAAGACACCATTTGTCAGCGGAAGATGGACTGATGCATATGGAAATATCATTCAGGGAATCATGTCTGTTGTGGAAAATGACACATACACAGATGTGACCCTGGATCTCAGATATAAGAATACGGGTTCATCAGAGTGGATATATGCTGAGTCAAAGACCCAGAAGTTTGGGGCTGGAGATGACGAGGGATGGATCATAACCAAGACTCCGACATGTACTGAGAACGGAGAGAAGACAAGGTACATTGAGGATGAGGATATATATGAGACCGAGGTGATCCCTGCTACAGGACACAGCTTCACAAAGTATGAGTCAGATGGAAATGCCACATGTTCGCAGAAGGGAACCAAGACGGCAAAGTGTGACAATAACTGCGGAGAAAAGGATACTATCATAGACGATGAGACCACAGTTCCTCACGATTATCAGACGGTGTGGACGGTTAAGAAAAAGGCATCACAGACCCGTGACGGATATAAGGTGCATTTGTGCAAAAACTGCAAGTCAGCCAGCAAGGAAACTCAGAGTATATACAGGATAAAGAGTATCAGGCTTGCATACAGCGCTGTTGAGTATGATGGTACAGCTAAGAAGCCTGCGGTAGAGGTCAAAGACTCAAAGGGCAGAAAGGTTGCCGCAGGAAATTACAGCGTTTCATATTCAAATAACAAGAATATCGGCAAGGCCAAAGTTGTCATCAAATTCAAGGGTGACTATGAAGGGGAGAAGACACTCACATTTGACATCAAGATGGGTGTGAGAAAAGTTGAGTCCATTGACAACACAGCAAATGGAATAAAGTTGAGCTGGAAGAAGTATAAAGCGGCATCGGGATATGTTGTTTACAGAGGAGTAAATGGAAAAGCATATACGATAGCAGGTGTTGTTCAGAATCCGGAGACAACATCGTTCGTGGACGTCACAGCTAAAAATGTGGGTGTAAAGTATACATATAAGATAAGAACTTATAAGACATTTGGCGATGTGACATACAATTCGGCATTTGGCGGCGAGAAGACAGGAAGTTATGTACCTGCCGTGAAGCTGAAGAAATTCACAAGTGCATCTGCCGGAACAGCCAAGGTTACATATAATAAGGCAGCCAAGGCCACCGGATATCAGATACAGTATGCAGACAATGCATCGTTTAAATCTGCAAAGACGGCCAATGTAAACGGAGGTTCAGTTACAAGTAAGACCATCAAACGACTTACTAAGGGCAAGAGATATTATGTCAGAGTACGAAGCTTTAAGAAGATTGATGGTAAGGTTTACTATTCTGCATGGAGTGGAAAGAAATCGGTTGTAATAAAGAAGAGATAATATCAAAAGAAATAGAAGAATCCGCCATGGATACAATCTGTATCCGTGGCGGATTGTTTTTTATTCTGTGTGTTCATCATCATAACGCCTTTTATTACATAATAGCGAAAGAAAACAGGTAATAAAGTGTAAAAATTGAGGTAATGTGATGTTTTTGGTTGGACATGGCAGACATAAAATGCTACCATGATTCTATGGGAACATTATTGTTCCAGAGCAGCAAAAGGGATGAGCAGAATAAGGAGAGAAAGATGGACGAGAATAACGTAAATGGATTTAATGATATGGACGACGATGAGGACGAGGGAACTACTGTCCTCACGACTCCGGGAGTGAGCGCATTTTCTCCGGTGCAGAACAGTGCACAAGGGCAGCCGAACCCGGGTCAGCCACAGCAGAATCAGCAGCCGGGTGGATTTGGACAGCCGATGGGCGGACAGTATGGAGGATTTGGACAGCCACAGTATGGTCAGCCGCAGTACGGTCAGGGTCAGCAGTTTGGTGGAAATATCCAGTCGACAGGTGGACAGTATGGAGGATTTGGACAGCCACAGTATGGTCAGCCGCAGTACGGTCAGGGTCAGCAGTTTGGTGGAAATGTCCAGCCGACAGGTGGACAGTATGGAGGATTTGGGCAGCCACAGTATGGTCAGCCACAGTACAGCCAGCAGCCGGGCATGACTCCGGGTGTTATGGAGCCGGGTAAAAAGGTGAACAAGAAGCTTATAGCAATAATAGGAGGAATCGCAGCGGCAGTCCTGATCGCGATAATAGTCGTTGTTCTGATCCTGGCGGGTGGTTCCGGTGAGAGAAGTGCCAAGAAGGTCGGAGACAAGCTGGTGACAGCCTATGAAAAAGGCGATGCCGATGCCATGGTTGATCTGATGGACAAGGAATATTACAAGCTGTATAACAGAATAAGAGGCTATACAGGCAGTGATGACTATGTCAAGGATACATTCAACGAGCAGGTCAGCGACATGGTAGATGAGGTAGGCAAGGTCAAGAGTATCAAGGTCGAGGACCGATCAGAGAAGGAATATGACGAGGATAAGCTTAAGGATGTAAATGATACATTTGACATGCTGGATGTCGACATGACGGTTGACAAGTGCTACGAGGTGGACCTTGATGTCAAGATAAAAGGATCTACTGACGAATCAGATGGCGAGATCATATACACAGTTATAAAGACTGGCGGTAAGTGGTATCTTGTAGACTATGATCTCTACGTATATTAGAAAATAAATCTCATGGATTGAGGATTGATTTCTCAGTTCATGAGATTTTTGTATATATTAGATACATACGAATGTGTTTTGTAGCAAATATGCATAAAAAACAAATTGTATTTATATATGCATGGTGATAATATAAAAAACGTAAGAAATTGTTATATGTATCTTAATAATGAGAAAGGGAGTACAAAAGATGAGAAAGATCAAGAGCTTTATGGCTATGCTCATGGCACTTGTGATTGCAGTGACCAGCATCAACATACCGGCGGTTGCGGCATTTGCACAGGACGATGACGGCATGGCCGAGGTCGCGGAGGCGACAGCGAGTGATGCAGAGGAGGTCAGTGAGGGTACAACAGATGTAGTAATCTCCACAGAAGGTGAAGAGAAAATTCTGAGGTTCACTCCAAAAGAGAGTGGTGCGTATGAGTTTTACAGTATCTGTAATTCTGACACATATGGCACAATTTACGACGCAGATGGAGAAATTATTAAAGATGATGATGATTCTGGAAGTGGTGGCAATTTCAAGATAACATATAATCTGACTGCCGGAACAACATATTTGGTCGGTGTAAGGTATTTGGGAGATGATACAGGTACGATTAAGCTATATATTGGCAAGGTGAAAGCACCAGATGATATACGGTTTAAGCAGACCAGAACGAATTTTCTGACACGTATTGACTATAATTACATTAGTAATGGCAACATTGAGGTTGAATATGCTGATGGAAGAGATACTTCTAATACAAGTATAACAGTTAGCGGTGATACGATAATTATAAATGGTGCATTTACTTATAGATTATGTGTAAAGGATTCTAAGGGAAATTATACATATGGCATTGATGAGGAACAATATTCTTATTCTGAGGTTCTTGATTTGGAAGCGTCTCTCCAGGAAGGAACATATACATTTGAAATAGTAGATAAGAGCCGTGCTGGTGTTCCAACGAGTGATGCACATATATATGATACATGCCAGATACATGTATTGAGCGCAGACGATTATTTTGCTGGTAAAACCGAGATAAGCGAGAGTGAGGAACGTGAGTTTACTTTCCATAGTAAATACTATGAATATTATAAGTTTACTCCTTCAGAAACTGCCGAGTATTTGTTTATGTCTGACGATAGTTCCTATATGGAAGTATATGACGATTCTTACGATCATATTGAAACAAATAATAATGGCTCATATTCATTCACAAAGGGCACAGACTATTACGTTGGTGCTGAAGTCAGTGGTTCTGATAAAACAGTGAAGATGAAGGCGGTTAGGTATTCGGAACCAACACGTGTAGATGTGAATGTGGATTCCGATTATATGGTATTGGGGGACTGGGATTCAGATTTTTATCTTTTAAGTGGCGTATCAGCTAAAATTACTTATGCGGATGGAACGTCAGAGATAATAAAGAATATCAACAATGATCGTTTTGTGGATAGCAAGGGGCTGACTTATTATAACTATTTTACAAAGTCATCAGATGAATGGAATTCTGAAAAATATGATAACTATGAGCAGTATAGCGCAGGATCGTATGTGTATTCTGTAGGATTTGGCGAATACGATAGTAAGCAGTTGTTCTCAAAAAATATTACATTGAAGAGACCTGATGAGTATGAGTGGCCTGAGCTTAAAGAGGGATCAAATACAATCGTAAGCGGAGCAGATTTAGTGCATAGTAACTTATATTATTTTGTAATGCCTTTTGATGGCAGTTTGTCTATCAGTGAAAGTTCCAGGTACAGAATATATGAGGCAGGCAAAGATGGATATATTGATGAACACTACTCTTGTTATAGCGATAGTTCGTTCAATTTGAAAAAAGGGAAAAAATATTTTGTTGCATTCTATGGAGGTCTGCTGGATGATGACGATTCAGCGATAGATGTCGACAGCTGGCAGGCAGATGTAAAGTTTCTTCCAGCGGTATCAAAGATAACTGCAACAGCTGGCAAAAAAGAGTTTATAAAGGGAGTAGACTCCTGCTATATAAAAGATACAATTCTAAGTATTGTATATAGCGATGGAAGTGAAGAGGATATTCTGTGTGATGAAGACAGAGATGTAGATACGAAATATGGACAGAGTTTAAGGTTTGAGTACAAACAGAATAATAATACATACAGATATGAAGATGAAGCGGCTGATGGAAAGTTTACTGTATATATTACCGGGGCTGGTTTTGATGCAACTGATTTGTATGATATTCAGGTATATTACCTTAAAGCTCTTACAAAAGGTAATCTGAAGCTTGGAGCAAACAGCATAACACAGATAACGGGAAGCACAATGCCTACATTTTTCAAATTTGTTCCATCAAGCAGTGGAGTGTATTCATTTGGTGCATGCGAGACAAATGTTATATATCATGAATACTTTGATTGGATGACAGATGCGGAAGATGAGCAATATCAAGTAGATAGAATATATACAAAAGAAAATGAATATGACAGGAAAGCCTCGCTGAAAGCTGGTGAAGCTTACTATATTGAAGTCAGCCAGGGCGCAAAAGACAGATGGGGAGACGTACAATACAGCTGGAATATGAATATTTCAAAGGTAGAAGACGAAATAGGCGTTAAAAGCTGGAAGATTGAGAATAAGCCAATTGATGTGAAAATCCCATCTGGTGTACATGCGGACGATCTTGGCAGAATGTTTGGTGGTATACAGCTAGATATAACATATTCAGATGACAGTAGTGACAACATTATTTGGAATGGTGGATATGTTGAAGATAGTAAGGGAAATGAAATATCAGCCAGCGTCTACAAGAAGGATTCTGAAAATAATTATGAATATTATGCAGATACCGCATATCCAGATAGTCTGGAAAATGGAAGTTATTTATTGCGTTTCCGTTTTTCAAATAATAGTCTAGATGTAGATTATATTGATATACCTTTTGAGGTAAGTGATCTGACAAATTTAGTTGACGGAACGTGGAACGTGACAGAGCCAATTAAAGTGTCTAATAAGAAGGCATTATACATATATAAATTAGATACTAATAATGTCGATGCACTTACATTTGAGTCGAATGTTTCAGGTGTAAGTCTGACACTTGTTGATGGTGAGGGAAACACACTTCCACTGATTGCTGGCTATGATGACACATATATATATGGCAATAGTTGGAGTACAGATAAGCTGACAGGCGATGCATATCTGTATATCTGCCCGTCATCCGATCATGCAGCGACAAAAATTACTGCGCATGAGGCTCCTGAGGCAACCAGTATCTCTGTAAGTACAGAGAAGAAGAATTACTATATTGGTTATGGAGAAATCACAAACAATGATAAATTGGAAGAAAATGCAGTAAACGTAACTATTACATATTCAGATGGAAAAATTAGAGATTTTTCTGGAAATAATAAAAACGTTAAATTGAATAAGATTTCTATTCATAATTCTGAATCAGTTGATTTTGAATTTATTGATGAGGGCACATATTCTATAGGTGCAACTACACTCAATATGAGTAAAAATTGTAAGGTTACCAGGGCATCGGTAACTGTAAAGAAGTTTGATGTTCAGACACTTCAGGCAGTTGAAAGTGGAAAGACATATAAACTGGAGAACAAGCAGGATAATGACTGCTATATGTACTATAGATTTGATGCAACAGAGACAGGAACATTGTCAGTAGACAGTGGTATATCAATAAATATGATAGGAATGTACAATGTTGATGGAGATTACCTGTCATCTTCTGATGACTTCAGATACAAGGTTCTGAGGGGAAATACATATGTTATAAAGATAGAGCTTTCTGCAGACAGTTCACAGGATTTTAAGCTTACCTACACAGATTATGAGCATGAAAGAGGTGGAAGCCTTACACTTGGTGAAGCAAAAGCAATAAAGATAACTGTTGGTGGCAAAAAAACTGATTATACTTTCTGTCCGACAACTTCAGGATCATATATTCTGAGTTTGTCAAAAGGGGAATATAGAAATATAGAACTATATCAGGGAGATAAATATATCTCCGGATCAACATATGATTATTATAACGATGTATGTAAACTCCCGGCATATTTGACTAAAGGTGTTACGTACACATATGTGATTCCTACTAATGGAAGTAAGGAGGATACAGTTGCAGTAAAGCTTGAGAAGGGTACAGAGAATCCTACGATAGCAGCAGTAGAGATAATTAAGGATTCTTGTGAGTACATAGACAACTCATATATAACTGGAACTGTTGAACTTACTTATTCTGATGGAACAAAGAATGATATAGACTTTAGCTATTGGTTCAATGAGAATTGTACACGCACAGACAGATATGACAATAGCATACAGATTGTATTTACACTGCTGGATTCAGAAGAGAAGAATATAGAAGTAATGGCTGAAGTCAGATATAAATCATATGATTCAAATGAGTGGAAATATGTAAAACAGAAAACATTTAATATCAGAGGTAACTATTCAGATGACTGGAAGAATGCAAATTGGATAAAAACACTCAATCTGAATGAGGATTACAAAGGAAATTTTGATGCTCAGGATAGTGTATATTTCAAATTCAAGGCAGATGCCAGAGGAAAATATATTGTTAAAGTTACTGGTGCAAATATCACTGTTAAGGATATTGACACAGACAGTGTTATAGGATACGAGGGCAACTATATTTACAGCTTAAGCGCAGGTCACACATATGGAATCAATGTGCGGGAATATGATGGCGCTGATGGTGGATATACAGTTTGCGTAAGTAGTGCAAAAGAGATAGAAGATGTAACGATATTAAGATATGTAGGAAGTATATATGATATAGGTTACAATAACTACACATATAGAAATGCAAAGGTCAAGGTCTTATATGCTGATGGTACTTCAGAGACAGTAAACGGTGGCGAGACGACCAAGGATGGACAGTATGTAAATTGTGAATGGAGGAGGGTCGATTCACAGAGTGTAGCACTTACAGTTTCTATTGGCGGAATGTCAGACAGATATATCGTAGCATATTCATCACTTGATACGGCACCTGAGTTGACATTTACAGGTAATATTGCTGAGATATCCAAAGACTTTGCAGATGATAGTTATGAAAGAGCTGTTTATAAAGTTACTGTACCGCAGACAGGAGAGTATGCATCGTCACGTTCAGGATATACTTCAACTACTCTTTATAATGCAGATGGAACTGAGGTATCAAGAAATGAAAATAGTAGATATTCTCTAAAAAAAGGAGAAGTATATTACTTATGTGTTTCATTTTATAGAGATATGACAGTCAAATTTGGCGTTGCCTATGATGGAACATGGGAGACAACAAAGAAGGCTACTTGTACCGAAACTGGAATAATGAGAAGAAAGAATCTTATTACCGGTGAATACGAGGAGAAGAGTATTCCAAAGATTGATCATAAATATACAAAATGGGTTGTGACAGTTCCAGCCACCACAAAGGCAGCAGGCAAGAAAGAACTTGTCTGTGAGATGTGCAAATTGGAGTATGGTAAAACACAGACCATAGCTAAGCTTAAGACAGTTACATTGAATACCAAATCATTCGACTACGATGGAAAGGAAAAGAAGCCATCAGTCACCGTGAAGGATGATAAGGGAAAGACAGTAAACAATAGCAATTATACAGTGACCTACAAGAACAACAAGGCGGTAGGCAAGGCAAATGTTACTGTTACATTCAAGGGTGATTACAGCGGCAAGGTCGATCTGACATTTACGATCCGTCCGGCTGCCACAATCATCAAGACTGTACAGAACGCTGCAAATGGAGTTAAGCTCACATGGACTAAGTCAAATGGAGCTGGTGGATATATCGTATACAGAAAGGCTGGAAAGGGAAAGTACAGCAAGCTGGCCAATATAAACAAAAACACAATACTGAGCTATACAGATAAGTCAGCTAAAAATGGAACGGTATACACATATAAGATTGTTGCGTGCAAGACGGCAGGCAAGACAAGTTACAATGCGGCTGACAGCAATCAGAAAACCATTATGAGAATCACTTCGTCAAAGGTTACCAAGACCACGAACAAGGCAGGAAAGAAGATGACTGTTAAGTGGTCGGTAAATTCCAAGGTAGGAGGATATCAGATACAGTATTCTGTAAAGAGCAATTTTGCCAAGGCAAAGACTGTAAAAGTGACCGGAGCTAAAAAGTCAAATGTCACAATAGCAAAATTGGCTAAGAAGAAATATTATGTGAGAGTCAGAAGCTTCAAGAAGGTAGGAAAAACAACTTACTATTCTGCATGGAGCACAACAAAGAATGTGGTTATAAAGAAGTAGAATAGTAAATTATTTGCGCATATTGCGATTGACAAACCACAAATACTTGCTATACTAATGAATGGATAGGTTCAGAAATGGCTTATACAGGCGGTTTTCTGGATCATATAAGTTAAAAACGATGACAGAGACAGTACGGAGTCTGCGAGATCAGCAGCGAGCCGGGGGCGGTGCGAGCCTGGTGACAGTAGAGACTTTCGGAATATCACTCTGGAGTTGCAGACCAAAAGAGATTTGCTCAAGTAGGCTCTGACGTATTTCCTGCGTTAAGGGGAGCGCATATGTTAGTATGTAAGTAATAGGTGGTATAACGAACTCAAAGCCCTTCGTCCTGATTACGACGAAGGGCTTTTTTATATTTATCACAGAAAGGAAAGACGACATGTACGACAAGGTTTCGACTAAACTGGAATTCGTGAACAGAGAGCAGAAGGTATTGGACTTCTGGAAAGAAAATCAGGTATTTGAGAAGAGTGTTGAAGAGACAAAGGATCTGCCAACATACACATTCTATGATGGCCCTCCAACAGCAAATGGTAAGCCACATATCGGACACGTTCTCACACGTGTAATCAAGGATATGATCCCTAGATATCAGACAATGAAGGGACATAACGTAGTCAGAAAGGCCGGATGGGATACACACGGTCTGCCTGTTGAGCTCGAGGTTGAGAAGCTCTTGGGAATCGACGGCAAGGAGCAGATAGAGGAGTACGGACTGGAGCCATTTATCCAGAAATGTAAGGAGTCCGTATGGAAATATAAAGGCATGTGGGAAGAGTTCTCAGGCAAGGTTGGTTTCTGGGCTGATATGGACAACCCATATGTAACATACCATGATGACTTCATCGAGTCAGAGTGGTGGGCACTGAAGAAGATCTGGGATCAGGGACTTCTGTACAAGGGCTTCAAGATCGTGCCTTACTGCCCAAGATGTGGTACACCTCTTTCAAGCCATGAGGTTGCACAGGGATACAAGACAGTCAAGGAGCGTTCAGCAGTAGTAAGATTCAAGGTTATCGGAGAGGACGCATATTTCCTCGCATGGACAACAACACCTTGGACACTTCCTTCAAACGTAGCACTCTGTGTAAATCCAGATGAGACATACGTGAAGGTTAAGGCAGCAGACGGCTACACATATTATCTTGCACAGGCGCTTGCAGACAAGGTTCTCGGCGGTCTTGCAAAGGAAGCAGCAGACGATCAGGCAGCAGTTCCTGCATACGAGGTTCTTGAGACATATGTCGGTAAGGATCTTGAGTACAAGGAGTATGAGCCACTCTATGAGTGCGTAAAGCCTGTATGTGAGAAGCAGCACAAGAAGGGCCACTTCATCACATGTGACACTTATGTAACTATGACAGATGGTACCGGTATCGTTCATATCGCACCTGCATTTGGTGAGGACGATGCAAATGTCGGAAGAAACTACGATCTTCCATTTGTACAGTTTGTAGATGGCAAGGGTGACCTCACTGAGGAGACTCCATTTGCCGGAATGTTCGTAAAGGATGCAGACCCTGAGGTACTCAAGGATCTGGACGCAAGAGGACTTCTCTTCGATGCGCCTAAGTTCGAGCATGAGTATCCACACTGCTGGAGATGTGACACACCACTTATCTACTACGCAAGAGATACATGGTTCATCAAGATGACAGCAGTCAGAGACAAGCTGGTTAAGAATAATGACACTGTAAACTGGATCCCGGAGAGCATCGGTAAGGGCCGTTTCGGCGACTGGCTGAAGAATGTTCAGGACTGGGGACTTTCAAGAAACCGTTACTGGGGTACTCCGCTGAACATCTGGGAGTGTGAGTGCGGATGCAGACATGCCATCGGATCAAAGGAAGAGCTCCGCTCAATGAGCGACAACTGCCCTGAGAACATCGAGCTTCACCGTCCGTTCATCGACGCTGTAACTATCAAGTGTCCTGAGTGTGGCAAGCAGATGCACAGAGTTACAGAGGTTATCGACTGCTGGTTCGATTCAGGATCAATGCCATTTGCACAGTGGCACTATCCATTTGAGAATCAGGATATATTTGAGAAGCACTTCCCTGCTGATTTCATCAGTGAGGCTGTTGACCAGACAAGAGGATGGTTCTACTCACTTATGGCGATCTCAACACTGCTGTTCGACAAGGCTCCGTTTAAGAACGTAATCGTTCTCGGACATGTCCAGGATAAGGACGGACAGAAGATGAGTAAGTCCAAGGGAAATGCTGTAGATCCTATGGATGCTCTGAACAAGTACGGTGCAGATGCCATCAGATGGTACTTCTACAGCAATTCAGCACCATGGCTTCCTAACAGATTCCATGAGGATGCAGTTGTTGAGTGTCAGAGAAAGTTCATGGGTACACTGTGGAACACATATGCGTTCTATGTACTCTATGCAAATATAGACAACTTCAATCCACTTGAGCATGAGCTAGAGTACGACAAGCTGTCACTTATGGATAAGTGGCTTCTGTCCAAGCTGAACTCAACAGTCAAGGCAGTTGACGCAAACCTTGGCGCATACAAGATTCCTGAGACAACAAGAGTTCTCGAGGAGTTCGTGGATGACATGAGTAACTGGTATGTCCGTCGTGGCCGTGAGAGATACTGGGCAAAGGGCATGGAGCAGGACAAGGTAAATGCTTACATGACACTTTACACAGCGCTCGTTACGATCGCACAGACAGTAGCTCCTATGCTCCCATTCATGGCAGAGGATATTTACCAGAATCTGGTTAGAAATATAGACAAGGATGCACCTCTCTCAGTTCATCTGTGCTCATTCCCTGAGGTGGATGAGAAGATGATCGATCCAGAGCTTGAAGTTGCTATGGACGAGATCCTGAAGATCGTTGTTCTGGGACGTGCAGCAAGAAATACAGCAAATATCAAGAACAGACAGCCTATCGGCAAGATGTATGTCAAGGCTGACAAGAAGCTTTTCGGTGAGGAGAAGGCTATCATCGAGGATGAGCTGAACGTGAAGAATGTTGAGTTCGATGATGATGTAAGCGCTTACACAACATACAGCTTCAAGCCACAGCTTCGTACAGTCGGACCTAAGTACGGCAAGCACCTTGGCAAGATCAAGGAGCATCTGTCAGCACTGGATGGCAACGCAGCCATGGCAGAGCTCAAGGCAGAGGGCGCTCTGAAGTTTGAGGCAGACGGAGAGGAGATCGTACTCACTGAGGCTGATCTTCTGATCGACATGGCTCAGATGGACGGTTTCGTATCTGAGGCAGACGGCGGTGTGACAGTAGTCATCGACACAAATCTGTCAGAGGAGCTTCTTGAGGAAGGATTTGTCCGTGAGATAGTATCCAAGGTTCAGACTATGAGAAAAGAGGCTGGATTCGAGGTTATGGACAAGATCACTGTATACGCAGACGGAAGCCAGAAGGCAAAAGACATCATTTCATCAAATGCAGATGCCATCATCGGCGACGTTATGGCAACCGAGATCATCACCGGTTCAGTTGATGGATACACCAAGGAGTGGAACATCAATGGCGAGAAGGTAACTCTTGGCGTGAAGAAGAACGACTAAGGGATATAATATTAGGGTTTAAAACAGGCATTTTGGAAAAAATTATCCCTGATCAAGAGAATACGGCCCGAAAGGTACAAATCTTAAAGATTTTGTATCTTTCGGGCTATTTTTATGTGATTTAGGAAAATTTTGTACTTTCTTTAAATATATTTGGATATTAGGGGATGATGGTGGAATTACGATTTATTAAGTTTGTGTATGTGTGGTGTTGGGAGTATATTATTGTATGAATAAATCGTACAAAGGACTGCCGTCAATATGTATATTGGCCAGTCAGAAAAACAAAGGAGACAAAAGATGATAGCAATTTTCATTGCACCTTTTTACATAGCGTTAAATATATATTTGTTCTGGAGAATAAAGGGCTGGGTACAGGCATATTTCCCGAAACTCAAAGGCAAGAAGGGCTGGATAGTCCCGATAGTGCTATATGCATTTCTGGCGTCGGCGCTGGTGATCGCATTCTTCCTGCCACAGGGAAGGTTCAAACGTGGCATGAAGCTGGTGGGAAATTACTGGCTGGGTGTTCTGCTTTATATGATATTCTTCATAGTGATAGCCGAGCTTGGAAGATTCCTACTGCTTCATGTATTCAGAGTGAGCAAAGATAAGATATGTGTGCCGCGGGTTCGCAGGATAGTAGGCTGTGTGTGCGCAACACTTATCATGTGTATATCATTCTGGGGAGTGGTAAATGCGAGACTTGTGCGGGTGACGCCTTATGATGTGACCATCAATAAGGAAGCACGGGATGAGAATGGTCAGAAGATGGATTCCATGAAGATAGTGCTGGTTGCAGATCTTCATCTTGGATACAACATAGGCGTCAGGCAGGTTCAAAGAATAGTGAATTCTATAAATAAGCAGGACGCAGATCTGGTGCTGATAGCGGGTGATATATTTGACAACGAATGGGAAGCCGTTGACCAGCCGGAGGAGCTTGAGAAAATACTCCGGGGGATCAAATCAAAGTATGGAGTGTATGCATGCTATGGCAACCACGATATACAGGAGCAGGTGCTTGCCGGATTTACATTTGGCGGACAGAAGGAGAAGACCAGCAGCCCTGAGATGGACGAGTTTATAGAGAAAGCGGGAATCACACTTCTTCGCGACGAGGGAGTGCTGATAAACGATTCCATATATATCTATGGCCGCCGCGATGCCCACAGACCGGGAAATGGAGTCACAGACAGAGTATCCGCAGACGAGATCACGAAAAATATGGACAAATCAAAACCTATCATAATCCTTGATCATGAGCCAAAGGAGCTGGAGGAGCTGTCGTCGGCAGGTGTGGATATGGATCTGTGTGGACACACCCATGACGGACAAATGTTCCCAGGCAACATCCTTGTGGCGATGATGTGGGAAAATTCCTGCGGTTACCTGAATGTTGACGGCATGCACAACATAGTGACATCAGGAGTCGGCGTGTTTGGCCCAGATATGAGAGTTGGAACCAAGGCGGAGATATGCCCGATAACGGTGAATTTTAAATGACCACCACACCACATAATATTTTGCCAACCGCCCACATAACTTAATTAATAAAGGAAAATAACCATAACACCACAATACTCTGGACTTTGTGGCAAAAATACAGTAAATTTACGGGTATATAAACTGATTCGGGACAAAAAATGAGGGGAGTGCCGGGTCGGATGATATGGATAACCTGGAAAGAGGAGGCGGTTGTATGGAAAAATTAAATGAGATCGTGTCGGCGGTGGATGGATTTGTCTGGGGACCGGTCATGCTGGTGCTTCTGGTTGGAACTGGAATATTTCTGACGATCAGAACAGGATTTCTTCCTTGGAGGAACCTCGGCTATGCGCTGAAGAGTACACTTAGCAAGGAGGCAAGGACAAAGAGCAGAGGAACCGGAGACGTGTCACCATTTTCGGCACTGACCACTGCGCTTGCTGCAACCATAGGAACGGGAAATATCGTTGGTGTTGCAACGGCTATGGTGTCTGGAGGTCCGGGAGCACTGGTGTGGATGTGGATATCCGCAGCATTTGGTCTGACATCCAAGTTCTCAGAGTGTATGCTTGCTATCAAGTATCGTGAGGTGAATGCCAAGGGCGAGATGAGCGGCGGCCCTATGTACACTATGAAGAAGGCATTCAAGCATAAGAGGTTTGGTGCAGTGCTGGGCTGGCTGTTCGCACTCTTTGCAGTCATCGCCTCATTTGGAATAGGAAATATGACACAGGCCAATTCCATATCTGAATCTCTTAGCAGTACATTCAGCGTGCCTACATATGTGACAGGAATCATACTTACGGTTTTTGCCCTTCTTATAATAGTTGGAGGAATCAAGACCATATCTAAGGTGTCATCAGTTGTTGTTCCTTTGATGGCGATATTCTATGTTGTAGCCGGACTTATTGTAATAATCGTCAATATCCAGAATCTTCCGGCAGGAGTTGTCATGATATTCAAGATGGCATTCTCAGTCAAGGCAGTCGGTGGCGGTCTGTGTGGTACGATCACAGCAGCTATGATGAATGCCATGAGATTCGGTGTTGCCAGAGGAGTATTC